>VOFB01004249.1_pt1 | contig 11214 bp, 17 predicted proteins | sample 5384141 | NCBI WGS metagenome assembly VOFB01 (sample SAMN12384721, study PRJNA508395) | human gut metagenome | isolation source: healthy gut A | host: Homo sapiens
GATGTGCAGGGCCGGGCATATGTGCTCGCATCCGTTGGCAGGGCTGGCGGAAGATCTTCAGAGCAGCATTTCCAGTGTCACCCGTGCCCTGCGGGAACTGGAAGCCGCACGGCTGATCGAACGGCGGTCCAATGGCTTTTCCAAGCCAAACCAGGTGTTCCTAAGCTTTCCCATCTACTGCGCAGAAATGCACAGTCGAGATGGTCAAAAATGAGCAGCCTGATTGCTCGTGGGGCAATACGGTTGCGCAAAACTGCACACCTAACCAAATAAATAAGAACAACCTAAGATTGAACCAACTGAATAGAACTAAAGAAGCGTATGGGCGATATCGGAATGTTTTTTTGGAAGATTATTCGAACTGGAAATGGAAATTGCAGAGTTGATTCCTTTGATTGATGACCTTCAATCTATATGCAGTCTACAGGCAGGAAGTACGCAGACCATGCGGCGACCTTGCGCAGTTGGTCGGCACGGAAGAAAGGCAACAGAAACCGGGAGCAGGCATCCGGACTATACCTACAACAAGGAGGAAAGTTTATGACGGAAACGATTCAGACAGCGATGGACAGGCTTATGACGATCTCTGTGGAACCGCAGGACTATGTTGCAGAAGATGGGCTGCTGTACTGCGGCAGCTGCAATACCCTGGGCGAGCGTTCTTCCCAAACGGAAGAAAGCTGTTTGGGCGACCGCCATCCGGCTGAATGCCAGTGCCGACAAGCTAGGAAAAAGCAGGAGGAAGAAGAGCGGGCAAGGCTGCATCACGAGAACGTGCGGCGGTTGAAGCTGCAGGGCTTTACCGACTGGGCGATGCAGCACTGGACATTTGAAAACGATCATGGGCAGAACCCACAGATGCATCTGGCGCAGCGGTATGTGGACTATTGCCGAAATGGGAAAGAATGTGGGGCTGCTGCTCTGGGGCGGTGTTGGTACAGGCAAGAGTTTTATGGCGGGTTGCATTGCCAATGCCCCTGATGGAACAGGAAGTGGCCGTCTGCATGACGAATTTTGCCCGAATTATGAATGAACTGAATAACGCCTTTTCCGGGCGGAATGAAGTCGTGGATAGGCTCTGCGGCTATCCGTTGCTTGTCATTGATGATTTTGGCATGGAGCGCGGCACGGAATATGCATTGGAGCAAATTTATAACATCATCGACAGCCGCTACCGCAGCCAGAAACCGCTGATCATTACCACGAACCTGACTCTGACGGAGTTGAAGAACTCGCAGGATACCGCACACGCCCGTATCTATGACCGTCTGCTGGAACTGTGTACACCGATTGCCTGCACAGGTCCCAGTATGAGAAAGAACATAGGACAGGCAAAAATTGAACTTGCTGAAAACACTTCTGGCCTGAATGGGGGAACGCGATTGAAAAGAAAACGGCACAATGAATTGGCTGGCGCAGATCCGCCAGATGAAGAACCGGGACATCCGCACGATAGAACAGCATGAACTGCAGGAACTGCCGCGGGATGCAGTGGAACACGGATTGCCACAAGAGGAAGGCTGAAAAATCTGCTGGATAAGGTCGAAATCCCCATGTGCTATCTGGACAACGGAATCATTGTGAAGCTGAACTTTGTACCGAGGGAGCAGTACACTGTCTGAGCGCATTGGCAGGTGTTTCAATCGGCCAGCTGAAAAGGCAGAGAATATTTCGGCAAGCTGCTGAAAAATCACACAGAAAATTTCATACTTTAATGTGATAAAGCACTGGACAAGGATGATGATGATTCTGGTAAGCTGTTTGTGGAGTAGAAAGAAAGGAATGTGCAAACTGAGGCAGGAACTTGCTCGGTAGGCTTGTTCTACAAAAATGTGGAGCCTTTCGCTTCTCTGACGAACAGTATTGCCGATTCGTTAAGGAGGTGGAAGGCTTTTGTTATACCCTGATATAAATTCGCGGAAGAGAACACAGCAAAATTCAACTCGTTATCGTACAGCTTTGTATTTGCGTTTATCCCGTGAAGATGGCGATAAGACAGAGAGCGACAGTATTGCAAACCAGCGCACCCTGCTGGAAGCCTATACTACCAGACCACGGGAACTGTGCATCGTGGATGAGTTTGTGGATGATGGCTACTCCGGCTCAAACTTTGAACGGCCTGCGTTCCAAAAACCTGTTCAGGGAACTGGAGCAGGGGACCATAAACTGTGTTCTGGTGAAAGATCTGTCCTGGCTTTGGACGAAATTACATTGAAGTGGGGCGTTATCTGGAACGTATTTTCCCGGTCATGCGGGTCCGGCTGATTGCAGTGACGGACAACTATGACAGTCAATCTGCGTGGAAGACCAGCGATTCCATCATGGTCCCAATGCGGAACCTGATCAACGAGGCGTACTGCCGGGACATTTTCCGTCAAAATCAAGAGCCAGCTTGCGGTCAAGCGGAAACGCGGTGATTTTGTGGAAGTCGGCAGCCTATGGATACCAGAAGGATCCCAGCAATCATACCAAGCTGATTGTGGACGAACTGGCAGCGGAAAACAGTGCAAGATATTTTCCGCTGGAAGATCATCAGTGGCATGAATAATCAGAGCATCGCAGACCGATTGAATGCGAAAAAAGTGCCGTCCCCGGCTGCGCGAAAAGTTGCAGAGCGGTGCCAAAGCTGAGCCTGCATTTCCGCAAGACGATGAGCCGCCGTGGTCTGCCAAGGCAGTGGACCGCATTCTGCACAACGAGGTCTATATCGGAAAAACTGGTGCAGGGAAAGACAAGGAGACTGGACTATCGCTCCAAAAGAAAATGAATGTGCCGATGCGGGACTGGACAATCGTGGACAATACCCATGAAGCAATCATTTCGGCAGAGCAGTTTGAACTGGTGCAGCGGATTCTGGAAACCGAAACTCGCAGACCGAACGATGCCGAAACGGTGGCCCTGTTTGCAGGATTTCTTTTACTGTGGGGACTGCGGCAGCCGGCTGGTACGCAAGTCGGCCAGCTATAAAGGAAAGCGGTACATCTATTATCAGTGCTCCGGCAGCAAACAGAACAAAGGCAGTTGCAACGAGCCATAATCTGCGGGATGAAAAACTCTATAACGTCGTGCGGAACGCGCTTCTGATGCAGATCCAGATTGTGATGGAGGAAGCGGAATTTGTGGAAAAGCATCCCGGCAGGCCCAGCAGGAACCCTACCGTGTGCGGCGCATTGAACGGCAGATTCGGCAGCTGACTGCAGAAAAGGCCCATACACAGGGCATTAAGGAAAAAAATTGTACGGGGATTATGCAGACGAAATCCCTCACACGGGAGGATTTTCTGAACTACAACGAACTGTACAGCAAGCGAATCGAAGAGTATAACCGCAAAATCACAGAACTGGAAGCAGAACGGCAAAACCTACAGACTGCCCCCGAATGCTTATCCGTTTCTGGATGTGTACCGTAAGTATCGGAAATTGAAGAAATCACCCGTCCGATGGTCGTGGAACTGATTGAGAAAAATCGAAGTGTATGAGGGCAATCGGGTAGAAATTACGTTCCGATTCCAGGATGAAATTGCGGACCTGCTGGAAGAACTGCATCAAAAAGCAGATGGGGCAGCGTGAAGTGTCTGCTTAAAGGGGGCTGTGACTTATGGCAAGAGTAAGCAAGAAGGTAAGTGCGGCGCAGCGGGAAGCGGAGAACACACCGCACCGTATCTGGAAAACCGCAATTTACGCACGACTGTCCGATTTCGATGATGTACTTCGGGATACGGAATCGCTGGAAGTGCAGATTTCCTATATCAGGAGTATATCAACCACCGGGACGATCTGATGCTGCTGGATGTGTTTGCGGACAAGCGGTGCACAGGAACAAATTTTGACCGCCCGGAATTTGAACGGTTGCTGAAAGCACTGCAGGAGCGGAAAGTCAACTGCATTGTGGTAGCGACTTCTCCCGACTGGGTCGTAATTTCGTGGAAACAGGTCAGTATCTGGAGCAAGTGTTTCCACTGTTTGGCGTAAGATTTATCGCCATCAATGATAATTATGATAGCCTGAACAGCCAGAGCCGGGACGGGATGCTGGTGCCGATCAAGAGCATGATCAATGAAATGTACTCGAAAGACCTGTCCCAAGAAAATTCAGTCTGCTTTCGCTCCAAGGAAGCACGAGGAGAAATCTATACGCCTGTTCCGTTCGGTTACAAGAGAAATCAGCAGAATCATTTGATTCTGGACGAGGAAGTCAGCGATGTGGTAGTTCGGATTTTTCTCTGGAAGAAATCCGGCATGAAAGAGCGCGAGATTGCAAAGAAGCTGTCTGCGCAGGAATCCAGACACCTTTTTACACGCCGCTGTCAGCTGGGTTATATGAGAAATACCTCACGGGTAAAGGCCCCTGCATGGCAACCAGCTTTTTGTGACAAAGGTTCTGGAAAACCAATCTACACAGGAACAATGGTCTATAACCGCATCGCCTACGATGAAATGTATCGAAAAAAATCGGAGAAAATCCACGGAAAGCTGGCGGATGGTGCCGGACAACCATCCGGCGATTATCAGCTGGGAATTGTTTGATGAAGTTTCCGCATTACGGGAAGCCGAGCAAGCAGTCAAGGAAGAGCGAAAAAGTGGTGCAGACAGCGCAGAAAGAACAATCCGAACATCTTCAAAGGCAGAATCTTTTGCAAAAGTGCGGAGAAAATTGGCTTGTCATTGGCAAAGTGATGGCACGCTGTATTTTTTACTTCGTGCATCTTGCCATGTTTCCATCTCAGAGAAAGACCTCTGGAACGGCATTAACAAGGAGTTGCACCAGCGGATGGAAGAACACCGTGATTTGCAGAAGCTGGTACGGAAAAGCTCTGGGAAAAAGCAAACTCCAATCAAAAGAAATAACTACAAAACGTAAAAATTGAACAGGCGTCAGGCAATATCGTTCGACTGGAATCACAGAAGCGCAGTGGCTATGAGCAGTATGTTCTCGGAAAACTTTCAAAAAAAAAATTTCTGGAACTGAAGCAGGGTTTGGAAAATGAAATCACAACACTGAAACAGACGAAAGCTGAAAAGAGAAAGAACTGGCCGTTGTTCAAGAAGAATTGCAACGGGAAAAAGCAGATCGCAGGCAGCACAGAAGTCCTTTTGACGGCAGATAATCTGCAGCAGTATGTAAAGAAAATCGAAGGGACCGCGGAAAATCACTTATACAGAATTTTTATTGTGATGAAAAAGGAGAACAAAGCAATGAAAGAAATGAAAGAGAAAATCTACGATGCCCGGACAGGGATGGAATATATTTTTGATTGGCGATTATTACCTGCCAGCCTTGAAAGTGCCACGGACTCGTCCGGTTGGCCGCTGGGGGATGCTGCACAAGGCGTACCTGAAACTGCGAAAAACCAGCCTATTATCAGAGCCTGCTGCTGAATGGAAAGCTGGACGCTGTTTTGGCAGACGTGGAAGAACAGGCAGCAGAGCGATATGAGGTTTTGATCGAGCAGATGAGCCAGCGGGAGAGCATTTCAGAAAAAAACTGAAAGAAGAAAATCAGATGGAGTGGGTGCGCCGCATGAGAAATCTGGAAAATCGTGCAGAGGAAATCGTAAAGGCAGAATTGATCTACACATTTGAAAGGCGGTGAGCAGCAGATGATCGGAACCTATTACCGGCTTTCCCTTTGCAGACGAGGATGTGGGTGCTGATAAGGCCGAGAGCAACAGCATTCAGGGCCAGCGCGGACTGGTAGAGGGGGTATATCATGGCTCGCCCGGAACTGGCTGCAGAGCAGGAGAGAGTATGTGGACGATGGCTACTCCGGCACCTCCACGAGCCGCCCGGGCGTTCCAGCGGCTGATTCAGGACGCGCAGGATGGCAAGGTGAAAACAATTATCGTAAAGGACTTTTCCCGTTTTGCTCGATTATATCGAAGCAGGCGATTATATGGAGCGCATTTTTCCATTGCTGGGCGTTCGATTCATATCTCTGTCAACGATGGGTATGACAGTGGAATGCAGGCCGGGAACGATGTACGCGGACTGGAAGTAGCCATTAAGAACATCATCAACGCATCCTACAGCCGGGATCTTTCTGCCAAAATCGCGGCAGCAGACCATGTGATGCAGAAAAAAGGAATGTATCTCGGAGGATACCGCCCGTTTGATTCCTGTCGGACCCGAACGACTGTCATAAGCCAATCCTCGACCCGGTAGCCAGTCGATATGTGCGGTTGATTTTTGAACTGGCATTGCAGGGCAACAGAACAGGCACCATCGCAAAATCCTGAATGAAAAGCAGATCCCGACCCCGGCAGCGTATCATGTGGCGGAAAACCATGTGTACAGTGAGCAGAAAGCATGGGATCTGCAGCGCAGCCATTGGACAAGTGGAACGGTTTACCATGTTCTGAAAAATGAGAAGTATAAAGGAACTTGTGGGCGCGAAATTCATTATGCCGGTTCCTTGCAAGCATCGGGTCCTGCGCGCCCCTTTGGAAACAGCAGGTACGAATTGAGGACAGTCATGCCGCCATTGTGACCCCGGAGGAATTTTGAACAAGCACAAAAGGTCATCATGCTGCAGCATGGGAAACATAGGCCGGGAACTACATAAAGCACCAGTATCCCTTTGAAAGGCAAGGTCTACTGCGGCTACTGCCAGAAGCTGATGAAATATCGTGTTCTCAAAGCTTGGCCCCTCGTTTAACTGCAGATTCTCGGTCGCAGCGGTGGACAGTCCCCTGCAAGCGAATCCCGATCTCCGAGGAACTGCTGGAAACATTGTCCGAAATGCGCTGACAGTGCAGATAAAGCAGGCGGAGCATATACTGGAAATCCTGCACGAACGGGAACGCAAAGCGTTGATCTGCTTCTCCGCACTGGAACGGCAGGAAGAAAAAGCTGAGTGTAGAAAAAGGCAGAGATTGTAAAAACAGCGCGTTGCACTGTATGAGCAGTATGCCGACGGAATATGAGTAAGGAAGAATTCATCCGGCAGAGAGATGCCTACAGAGTGCAGGAAGATGAAAAGATGGAGCAGATTCAAAGGCTGCGTACCGAGAAAAATCAAATTTTCCAGCCTGTGAAGAAGGATACGGATAATTTGCAAGACCGTCATGAATACTGTGGAAGAAGCAGGCGATGTGATGTACTTATCACAGAATGTGGTGGAAACCTTTATTGACCGTATTGAGGTTTTCAACAATGAGAGCGTGAAAATTCGTTTTACATTTGAAGATGTACTGAAAAGTTACGAAACAGGGTGAGAAATGATATTTGCGTTTTTGAAAGGTTCATGCTACAATAACTATAGAAGGGAGTGTGGAGGAAATGGTTCTCCAGTACTATGTAGTAGAAAACAAGACCGGGAAACAAATTGAGATTGATATTGAATCGGCAACTAACGAAGACCTGACCTCTACAAAGGAAAAGCGGCAATCTGATTGGACGAGTGAATTTATCCGCGACCCAAAGCTAGAGAAGTATGCGGCGAAAACAGATGCTGGCGAAATTGTAGCATTGGGTGCATATCGAGAAGATGATCATGGGATATCGGTTTTTATCGCTAATATTGAAGCACATCCTGAGAGTAATCCGACAATTAGCACAGTGCGGAAATACGCAGGCATTGGCCGAATGATGATTGCTTATGGTATTCAATTGTCAATTGATAGTGGGCATGGCGGCATTGTTACCTTTGAAGCAAAAACAGATGAACTGTATGATCACTACATCAAAGATTTTCATGCAGTTCCGATTTTTCAGCCACATTCGGGAGGCCCAAAGCTGCTTATGCTGGCTGATGAAGGCGCACAAGAAATTTTCAGTACCTACTTATCTTAAAGATTGGAGGGTTCAGTATGAAAGATCAAGAACTTGAACTGCAGGTTGCTCCTATGAGCAATGATACAATGGAATATTTGAATGTTTTATTTGGCGTATGCAAACGCTTTAAAACAGATTATTACCATGCAACACCGAAGCAGCGTGAATTTATTGATGCAGTGGCTACGCACGAGTACCAGCTGATGAAAGCCCATGAGAAAGGACTGAGCCGTGCTTCTGTTCCTCCTTTTATGGGAATGAAGCGGAGTGAACGTAGTAACAATATGCCTGCTTGATAGTAAGAGAATAAGCTAACATAATAACTGCTCGCATAAACCACAGACAGCACCCAAGATGATTCGAGGGTGCGTCTGCGGCTTATGCGGGCCCTTTTATTTTGTGATTTTAATACGGATGGATGTTAAATTCCAAGGCTGACAAGAATGGCCTTTAACTCCTTTGCCGTGCGGATAATGATTTCCTGCTCAGTTTCGTTGCAGTCCAATAACAGACGATGCAATTCGGTGTTGGAAGTTGAAACGGAATAGTGAAGACTGTCTATCAACAAATCATCAACGGAAATGCAGAGGGCGTCGGCAATATCGACCAGAGTGGCAACGCTGGGGTGTTCTGTGCCTTTTTCAATTTTGGCCAGAAATTCACGACTGCGATTGATTTTAGAGGCTAAGGCTTCCTGGGTGATATTGCCACACTGCATTCTGAAATAACCAATACGTTTTCCCAAAGCAACATAATTGACGGACATAAGTAAATCTTCCTTTCGAATGCCCGCATAAGAGTACTTTTATTATCTGGCCTATGAAAAAAACGAATCAAGAAGAACGAAAAGAGCAGCCAACATAGAAGTCAGAATTTTCGTTTTTCCCCTCTAGCGGAGATGGCTTCTGAGGCCAAAATGTGACCCAGTAGGTCACATTTTAAGGAACAAGTGACCTGCTGGGTCACAGAAAAATTATCTGACAGGTGTATAATAAAACCATAAAATTGAACAGCACGATAATGTGAGTGAGAACGAAGTGAAAAAGTTACTGACGCTGTACAGCGGGGTTCAGTTAACAGGGATGTACTTTCATTTGTATAGAGAAAATGATGAAAATGTGGCTCAGAATTTGGCAGGGGCCACCCCCTAGCGGTCGTGTGTTCTGAGGCAATTTTGTGAAGTGTTACATCAATTTGCTGCACATGTGAAGTGCCACTTCACAGAAAAAATCATCTGATAAGAGTATAATAAAAGCATGAAATCAAGCTGCGAAAATAAAGTGGGGAAAACGAAATGGAACGGCTGCTGACACTGTATAGCGAAGTTCAGTCAACGAATGTACGGTGGCTGTGGTATCCATAAGCAGGCAGAACAGGGCAGAAAACGGCAAAAGACTGCTTTCGTCCGGCGAAACCGACACCGTCGATTTACGACAGCGACCTGAAGCGTGTGGCGGTTTATGCCCGTGTCAGTACATCAAGCGAAGAGCAGATTTCTTCCATCGAGAAATCAGACCCTCTATTACACCAAGAAGATTGCAGAAACGGAAAACTGGAATTTGCAGGATATTTACAGCGATGAGGAAAATCGGGTATCACTGCGGAAACGGGATGCGTTTAAGCGCATGATGCGGGATGCCAAAGACCAGAAGATGGATTTGATTATCTGTGCCAGCATTTCGCGGTTTGCTCGAAATTTTACGGATTGTATGACGCAGATTGCAGCACTGAAAACCATGCACCCGGCACATCCCATCGGTGTGTACTGAAACCGAAAATATTTACGCTTAACCCGAATAGCCAGTACCCATTGTTAATACAGCAAAGAAGCGGATCTGTTGCAGTAGCATGTTGTGAAGCATCTCATCCGATGTCGTTTAAAGTGCCGGAAAATCTTCTGATGATAACAGGTGCAATATGCGGATTTGCAGTCAGCAGTTCATCAATCGGCTAGTTGAAGCAAACAATTTTTCTCCGTTAAATTTCATAGGGTAGAGGGTAGCAGTATCTATCCGGCCTTAATGCAGTTGTGTTTCCAATAAAAGTAATGTGAAAAAGAATGGGCTGTTCTGCACTGGTGGCAGAACGGTCCCATTGAATGTTTTTTTTGAAAATCACTTTTACACAGAAATAGGATAAAAATTAGGCATAATAACGAAAAACAAGCCTTTCTGAGTTTGAAACCACATCGGTTTCGGCTCAGAAAGGCTTATTTTTTGCAAAATTTTTGTTCCTTACTTGACAACCGCATATGGTCAACTGAGAAAAAACTACGATAACTAAAGGCTTTTTTTACGGCTTGAGTTGTTCTTTAAAAGTTTTATTTGTTGAAAAACTGCAAAGAAGGCCGTGTGACAATTGAAGAAGAAGCAGCGGAAGATGCTGGAATGACAGTAGAGGAATTCAAAGAAAGTGATGGGAAAACACCTACCTCTCTGCAGGCGGTCTAAGAAAAAAACATATAGAGTAAACTGTTAAGCCTACAAGGCTCAGATCGGTTGACCGACTGAAAGCCTTGTAGGGCTTATTACTTTTTCAAATTTATTTGTGAAAAATGTTGTCAAGACTTGACATCGGCCGGCGGATACTGTCTGCCGAAAGACACCAAGCAGCTGCTGGCGAACTACGCCGATGTGCCGAGAATCTGATTCAGAGCATTTGCAGAGGAAAGATCGGAAGTCTATTGCGATTACTCGCGCACCGCTGAACATCCCATGTCCTTTTAAGGTTCCAGACAGGCTGTTGACCGATGGGCAGTGCCGAATGATGATTAACGGAATACAGTTCATTCAGGCGTTGCTGGAGGCAAATGAACTAGCCGTAGGAAAGGATCATCCAGTTTAAGGGGAGATATGAAGCTGAGAAAAACGCAGTTATCATTTCACTTGAAAAAGATGAACAGGAATGGTAGTCAAGGCGGGAAGAATCTTGAATATGGGTGTTGCTCTATTGAAATATTATGCTTGAATTTAAGCCAAGGAACTTAATATGGACAAATCTATGCTGAAAAAAGTTTACATCTGCCAGCTTGATATGCCGCTAAGTCTACTGGAAGCAATGAGCTACGGCAACTGCTGTTTGGTTTCGGATATTCCGGGTGCGCAGAGGTTGTGGAAGATAGGCATGAACTGCTGAAGCGTGGCCATGAAGGCGTTGGTTCTGATATTCAGGAAAAACTACAGCGGTGTAGCAGATGGCTCTGCGTCTTTCTAAAAAAGCACCGTATGTCGCTCTGGACATTACCGATAAGAATGCTGTTGAAAAGGTAATTACAGAAATGAAATCCGGATTAGTGATCGGTAATGCAGCATTCGAATGTGCAATAATATTTCACATTTTCCTATCTTGACACCACGACACTACTTGCATATAATATATGCTATATTCTTTCAACTTTATGGCTATTATACTGGAAAATGCGTAAATATAGCAATACGTAACTA
>VOFB01002097.1_pt1 | contig 11212 bp, 12 predicted proteins | sample 5384141 | NCBI WGS metagenome assembly VOFB01 (sample SAMN12384721, study PRJNA508395) | human gut metagenome | isolation source: healthy gut A | host: Homo sapiens
TCGAAGATTCGACCGGTAGGATATGGGTCTGCACCTATTCCCACACCTGCTATTACGACTATCAAACAGATGCTTTCCATCCCTGACCTTTTCCGACAGCAACAACGCCCCAGAATATTTCCAACAAATCAGAGAAGATAAAAAAGGGAATTTGTGGCTGATGAGCTACAACCGGATCGCCCGCTATGCCCTTTCAGGCGAAAGCAGTCCGCATTTCTACCCCGAAGGGGAGCAGATAAGCATGATAGACATCACGATGAACGAAGAGAGCGAGCCGATCCTCGCCGGACGCAGCGACCTGTTTTTCTACAAACCGGAGGCAGACAAATTCGCCCGTATCCCGATACTGACTGAAAAAAGAAAAAGAAAATCCGATCAACCTCACCAAGCTTTGCCTCGTGCCGGATTGGGGAATACTGGTCGGGACAGACCGGGCAGGACTCAAGTTTTACGACCGGCACAACCGGAAAACGGAAACAGTCATCCCAGATATACAGGTTCGCGACATCAAGCAGTGTAGTGAGAATACGTACTGGATCGCATCCGAGTCCGGTGTCTACATCCTGAATATGGCAGACCGGAGCATCACGCACCTGCAAAAATCGTTGACAAACGAATATACGATCTCCGACAATGCAGCCTATTCGATCACAAAAGACCGTGAAGGAGGGATATGGGTTACCACCTTTTTCGGAGGAATCAACTACCTGCCCAAAGAATATGTCCCGTTTAAATATTTTATCGGAGGGAAAACCCATCCGGGAATGCCGGGAAATGCCGTACGTGAAATCTGTCCGGACCGATACGGCAACCTCTGGTTAGGAACGGAAGATAACGGGATCAACCGCTATAACCCGACTACCGGCAAGATCACGAACTTCTCCCGTACCAACCCAGTCCACCCGCTTTCGGCAACCAATATCCACGGCCTGCTTGCCGACGGCAGCCGGTTGTGGGTAGGGACATTCAACACCGGAATCGACCTTCTGGACATCCCTTCCGGGAAAATCATCAAACGATATACCCGGAACAATACCGACAACCTGCTTCCGGCAGACTTCATACTCTGCTTTTGCAAACTCTCCGAAGACGAAATCCTGATCGGGACCTCCGAAGGGCTTGTCCTCTTCCATAAAAAAGAAGAATGTTTCACTCCCTGGGGGACAGAGATTAAGTCGATGGTACGTCAAATCTACAAAGACAGCAAAGGGGATATCTGGGTTGCGACCACCTCCGGCGCTTATCGCTATTCTAAAACCGACAAGAAGTTAGCGCACTATACATCCAACCGCGAGCGGTCACAGACCATCGGCGACAACAACGTGACATCCATATTCGAAGATTCGAAAAAACGGATTTGGGTGGCAACGACCTATGGTTTCTCCCTCTACAACGAGATATCGGATTCATTCAACCGCATCACGGTTGAAAACGGACTGCCCAGCAATATCGTACACCGTATTTTAGAAGACGACGAACATCTTTTCTGGATTGCAACGGCCAACGGGCTGGTTCGTTTTAACCCGGAAACATATGTGATGAAGACTTTCTCGTACACGGATGGCCTGCCCGAAACACAATTCAACTATTGTTCTGCCTACAAGATGCCGGATGGGACCATGTATATGGGAACGATAAACGGAATGATCGCCTTTAATCCGCGCGCGATTTCAAAGAGGATGTTTATTCACCGTCGGTATGTATCACTCGCATAGATGTGCAGGACGACCGCATCGGTGCCCCTAAATATAATGTCAACCAGATTATGAAAAACGGAGAATTGAAACTTCCGCATAACCGCTCCACTTTTACCCTTTCGTATGTGGCATTGAGCTATACATCTCCGGACGCGATCCAGTATGCCTACCGTTTGGAAGGGAGTGACAAAGACTGGATCTATATGAAGCAGAATAAAGACGTGACCTTTGCCAACCTGTCACCCGGCGACTATGTTTTCCGGGTAAAATCGACCAATAGCAGCGGGGTTTGGCAAGATAACGAGACAACTCTTCGGATCACGGTGACACCGCCATTCTGGGCTACCGGATGGGCATTACTCATTTATTTCACGATCTTATGCCTGCTGATCGTACTCTGGTATAACTATAAAAAGCCAAACTGGAAGAAAAACACCGCATCAACCGTGAAATATTCGAAAGTAAGAAGGAAAAAGAACTTTATAATGCAAAAATACAGTTCTTTACCTTTATCACGCATGAAATACGGACACCTCTTACCCTGATAAAAGCCCCGCTGGAAAAAATCCTTCGTTCAGGGGATGGAACGCCCGCCACACAGGAGAATCTACGGATCATCGAGAAAAACACTGGGCGGCTGTTAGACCTCAGTAACCAACTATTGGACTTCCGCAAGACGGAAAGCCGCGGGTTCAAACTGAACTATGTTAAGACCGATGTCGTCCTCTGGCTGGAAACGATCCTGCATCCGTTCCGTCCGGCTTTCGAACAGGGAAACAAGAATTTCACAGTCAAGCTGCCGGATCTACCTTTCGAGGCCTGTCTGGACCGGGAAGCATTCTCGAAGATCGTTAGCAACCTGGTCAGCAATGCACTGAAGTACTCGGACAGCCGGATATCGCTCGAATTACTCCCACCTTCAGGTGAAGAGCGCATGTTCACCCTGCTCGTCACCAACGACGGGCATCTGATACCCGACAGTGAAATCGAAAATATATTCAATCCGTTCTACCGCCTCAAAGAGACAGAAAACCAGCAAGGAAGCGGTATCGGTTTGTCGCTGGCCCACTCTTTGACCGAATTCCACTGCGGCAGACTGTTCTATCGACAAACACCAGACGGCTTGAACCAGTTTGTCCTGATGCTCCCAGAACAGCAGGAAGACAGTTTACAGACCACTGCTGGAAAAGAGAAAGCGGAAATAGTCACATTGGCCGAAACGGGCAAATCGGTTATCCTAATTGTCGAAGACCAAAATGATATGCGCCATTTCATCGCCCGCGAACTGGCGGAAACATGATTGTGCTGACAGCAACGACTGCTGAAAGGATTCATCGAAAGAAACGGTCCGCGGTTGTCGATGCCCGGATGATGATTCTTCGAATCACTGACGACATGGTTCGGGCAAGTGATGTAGCGCAACGCTTTAAAATCCGGCATCACGGCAACCGGATAAGAGTTAAATGCCACTTCTTCGCAATGCTCGGCCCATAAGGGGTCGCCCGTTATGCGAAGCATAATTTCATCGGAAGCCATCTGCTCAACCAGCCCGCAGGTTTCCACCCCTTGGCGAGGGTCGATATATCCCAAACGGGCATTCTCATCCGCCCCGAACATGCCACCGGGCACCTGCCCGAAAGTACGACGGATCAGCCGATGGACATTATAAGAGGCTTTCAGCATGGCAGAATCACCGGTCTGCATATAATAAGTGACCAGGCATTGTTTTCCTTTTTGCAGCCAGGCACTAATCTCCCCCAAATGACCACAAAGTCCATCCTTCTGTAATTCGATCTGTCGCCTGATCCAGCCTTCTGGCTCGATACTTCCGGCGGGCAGCTTAATAAATTGCAACGGTTGCAACGGAGCCCGGTTACTTACATAGTAATCATTATGAGATGCAGTGGACAAACGTTCCATTGTCCGGATCTCTTGCGTCTGCTTACCTGCACACGACGCCAACAGAATTGAGAAAAATAAAATCGTCTTTTTCATGCTTATCAGATTTATTGGGCAAAGGAAAGGATTATGACAGAAAAACATGATAAGAAATCAATCAAAAACATATAAAAATCGTTCTATCACTTTCTCCTGATGAAAAAACAATAGAACGATATTAAATTCTTTGGTTACTTCTCTTTCTAAAGAAAAGCAACAATCACTTTCTCAACTGGCTCAGTCCATAATACAGCAAACGGAGTACAACCGACAATCCGTAAAAGCCACACGTAATGAGTAGCATCCACAACGATTGTGTCCAAAGCTCGGACCAGCTTGTACCGTATGCTATGATTGAGATAATGTTCATCAGATAAGCGAGCGCGATACAGACACAGAATATCTTGATTTCCGTTTTTTGTCTCTTTACAGATAATACGATCTCTTTCATAATCATGCAAAATTTAGATACGGTATTTTATATTCATCCGGGAAAGTAATCACCCGTCCTTCATCAATCGCCTGCAAGCCCAACAAACCCAAAACAGAGGAATAGTAAGCTTCTTCCACCAGGTTAGGAGCCGGTTTTCCAGTAATAGCCGCTTCGCAGAAAGCAGTAACCAACTCGATAGAACCGTCGCCAGCAGCTCCTACCGACGACTGTCCGCTGATCGTTGTGACATTGTCCATGATCAGATGTCCCTTGTTTACCGATGCAGTTTCAGGAACCCAACTCGGGCCGGCAAATGAAACATTGTCGAAGATCTTATGTTCGATCTGGTTGATCAACTGCATGATACCAGGAGCAGGTTCGACATCTTCAAAATAATATTTACCTTTTCCCGTTCCATCGTGCCCTTGCTTCCCATAATCTCTTCTTCAAGGCCATAAAACTTGTTGGCAATCATCGACTCATAGGTCATCTTCACACCATTCGGATAATGATAAATCAAATTGATACTGTCATACACTTCGCGACCATCCTTCCAATAGACGATATCTCCCATGCCGGCCACCTTTTCGGGAAGCATCCGGAGCGCCCAGTTTCCAACCTGCAACTGATGGGTTGCCAATTCTGTTACCAAGCCGCATGAATATTCCTTATATAAACGCCAGTTGATCTTACGTTCCAAATCGGGAGAAGGGACCGGACGGCGCCAGTCGTTATTACGGAACCAATACGCCCGTATCGAATTTATCTCTCCCAACAAACCGGCATGGATCATTTCCATCGCCTTTATATACTTCGGATCATACAAGCGCTGCTGGCCGATAAACATCACCTTGCCGGATTCCTTAAACACATTATACATATCCAGACAGTCAGCACACGTCATCGCCATCGATTTCTCGCAGAAGACATGCTTTCCGGCATGCAAGGCGTCTATTGTGATATGCGCATGTTCGTACAGCGGAGTGGCGATCATGACAGCTTGTATATCTCTATCATCCAAAAGCTTCCGGTAATCGTCATATGTCTTGGCTTTCGGATAGAGAGCCGAAGCCTCTTTCAGGTGGGGAGGATAATTATCACACAAGGCAACCACATCGGCATACGGAATCGTCTTCAGGTTATTCAAGTGGTACTGTCCGCGCGAACCTGTACCAATAAATCCGATCCGCACTTTCTCCTTTGCGATCTGCACCTTATCGTCGGCACTACAGGACTGCAACCAGGGAAACGCGGAAAGCAGCACACCGCCTCCACCAATCATTCCCAACTCCTTAAAGAAGTCCCGCCGGCTTAAATTGACTGAATTCTCATCATTTTTCATAACTTATATACATGTTTTTCATAAATATCAAATTGAGACGCGATTACCGGAACACGCTCGTCGCCGCAGATCATAAAGGCAGTTGTCAGAATCTCCGCCACCACCGGATCTTTCGCCACCACCGACACCATTTTCTTATCCTCCACGAATGTTCCCGTATGCGGGTTCACGATATGGCGCGGATGGGAAGGCATATTTCCCGATATCGATAACGAACTATCACTCAACTTCAAATCGGCAATCCGCTCTTTCGTAAACGGATTGTCAAGACCCACCGGCCAATATTCGCCGCACGGATGCGTACCGACCGCCAGAACCGAACTATTTCCGAAATTGACAAGCGCCTTACCAATCCCGTTTTCTTCCAACAGTTCCCGTATTTTAGCAAGCGCATATCCTTTCCCGTACCCGCCGAGATCAATGTGTAAAGATTCAGAAAAGAAAAAAATGCTTTTATCTTCTTCCGTCAGCAATACCTGGTCGAATCCCTGCAAAGTTATATCGAAATATCCTTCCGTCAGCTCATTGTAACGCTTGCAGTTCAACAATATATTCCAAAGCTCTTCCCCCACCGTCACCGGGTAGTGCCCGGCTTCCCGGTTAACAAATGAAACCTCACTCTCCGGATCGAACCGGTTCAGCATTTTATCTAATCGCTGCACTTCCGATTCGACCTTTTCCCAGACCGTACCAAGAAGGCGGGGATCACTGCCGACCATCAAGATGTCAAACTGCGTTCCCATTACCGACGACATAGATCCATGGAAAAGCCCAGAAGCCGCATAATAGTTAGAATAAGCCATTTGTTACCTGTTATTTTTTACATGGTTCAAAGAGGTGTGCGTACACACTCTGCAAATATAGGGGATTTGTTCGTTTCACAAATAGAATTAGGCAACCTTTTTCTCAAAAGGTTGCCTAATTAGCGTTTATTTTCGTTTAAAACATTTATTACAACTCAACCTTCGCCAAGCAGAATTCTTTTCCGGATGATAAGCCAGAACGCAGTGCCAAGCCTGTTACATTTTATTGGCACAAGAGTTCCACTGGCATGGTACTCCCTGTTTCATGGGCAGGAAACAGTAGTTTCATAGGTAGGGAACGACCGTTACATAGGCAGGAAACAACACCAGCACTGCTATCTCCTCACCCTTTTGATGCCTCCGAGGCTGAAAAAAGAAACCAGCCATTCGTTTATTACAAGATAATAGCTTACATTTGCATCTAAAAGTATTATCTAAAATCTATGATTCCGATGAGTACACAAATTAGTAAAAGCCTGATAGCGCTTTTCTTTTTAGGAATGTTCGTAACCGGTTGCAATACCAACACGAAGCAAACGGCCGATAATGATATTAAATTCGATTCTATCCGGGTGGATAGGACCTATCATCTGCTGAATAATCCCGATAATCCCAATTGCAACCTGCAATTGAACTTCACCTATCCTGCCAAATTTTCCGATAAAGAGATTCTGAAAAAGATACAGAATGACTTTGTCCTCTCCTACTTCGGCGAGAATTATGAGAACCTGTCTCCAGAAGAGGCGGTCGCCAAGTACACGGAAGACTATCTGAACAACTATAAAGAACTGGAAGCCGATTTCAAGGCAGAGTTGGAAAAGAAGGACGATCTGCCGGTCGGAGCCTGGTTCTCTTATTTCGAAATGTCATCGGATGAAATCGTCTACAACCAGAATGACATTCTGAGCTATACTGTAAGTTTCGAAAACTATACAGGCGGTGCACACGGTTCGCATGCCTACAACAATCACGTGATCAACTTGAAAACAGGCAATGCAATCACAGAAGAAGATATTTTCATCGAGAACTTCCAGGACAGCCTCGCACAGATATTGATCGATCATATCGCCAAACAAAACAAGGTGGAGAATCCGAAAGATTTGGAAAACATCGGTTTCTTCAGTGTCGAAGAAATTTTTCCGAACGGTAATTTCCTGGTCGACGAGGACGGCATCACGTATACCTTTAATGAATATGAGATCGCCGCTTACGTGGTAAGGGAAACAAACGTATTCTTACCCTATGCGGAAATCCTATATCTATTGAAAAAAAGACAGTCCAATTGCGAAACTAATTGACAATTGACAAATAAAATATAACAATAATCCCATACATATAATTTATGGATAACAGTGCAACAATATCCTCCCAATTGTCAATTGTCAATTGTCAATTGGGGTTCTAAAGTCTTACTTTCCAACGCTAACCGATGCGCAAAAGCAACAGATAGACGCCCTGTTTGATTTGTATTCAGACTGGAATTCCAAAATCAATGTAATTTCACGCAAAGATATAGAGAACCTGTACCTGCACCATGTACTTCATTCGTTAGGTATCTTGAAAATGCTGAAATTCAGAGAAGGATCGACAATTATGGATATCGGTACGGGAGGCGGTTTTCCCGGCATACCACTTGCGATCCTGCTCCCTGAAGTACAGTTTCATTTGGTAGACAGTATCGGAAAAAAATCAAGGTCGGACAAGCTGTAGCCGAAGCGATCGGTCTGAAAAACGTCACTTTCCGCCATTGTCGTGCCGAAGAGGAAAAACAATTATTCGACTTTGTCGTGAGTCGTGCCGTCATGCCACTGGCCGATCTGGTAAAAATCGCCCGTAAGAATATAAAGAAGGAACAACAAAATGCACTTCCTAACGGTTTGATTTGTCTGAAAGGAGGAGAGTTGCAGCATGAAATATTGCCATTCCACAAGCAAGCTGTCAGCCTCAACCTGAGTGACCATTTTAAAGAAGAATTTTTCCAAACTAAAAAAGTTGTTTACGTACCGTTATGATTACAATAAAATCGTTTGAGTTCAATTATTTCCAGGAAAACACATTCCTGCTGTATGATGATACACGCGAGGCCGTACTGATCGATTGTGGTTGCTGTCGCAAGGAAGAAGAAAAGGAGTTAACCGACTTTATCCTCGAAAACAAGTTGACATTAAAGCATTTGCGATCACGTATTTGGAAACGGTTTTATATATAAGACATACGGTTTGAAACCCGGAAGCGAACAAGCAGGATGTCGAGAAACTACCCTCTCCGGACGAACAGGCCAAGTTGTTCGGACTCCGTCAGCATGTCGAGAATGTCCCGGTTGAAAAATATATCGTAGGAGGCGAGATCATTAAGTTCGGCACATCCGAACTTCAAGTGCTGACAGTTCCCGGACATTCACCCGGCAGCATCGCTTTCTATAACAAAAAGAACGGCTTTGCGATCGTCGGCGATGCACTGTTTGCCGGAAGTATCGGCCGTACCGACCTTTGGGGTGGAAACCAGGAGGTATTGGTTGCCGCCATCCACGACAAACTCCTTTCACTTCCCGACGAGACAGTAATCTATCCGGGGCATGGACCGGAAACAAGAGTCATCGATGAGAAGTTCAACAATCCCTATTTGTAATTGACAATTAAGAATTAATTCATAAATCATAAATCACAATATTATGGACACAAATAAATTTGTAAACCGCCACGTTGGTATCTCGGCAGAAGACATTCCTTCCATGCTGCAAGCCATCGGCGTCAAGTCGGTTGACGAACTGATCGATCAGACCATCCCGTCCGACATCCGTTTGAAAGAACCTTGAACCTTCCTCGAACCCATGACGGAACGTGAGTTCGCAGAACACATCTCGGAGTTGGCATCCAAAAACGAAGTCTTCACTTCTTATATAGGTATGGGTTGGTATGACACAGTATTACTCCGGCGGTCATTCAACGCAATGTATTTGAGAATCCTGTGTGGTACACCTCGTACACTCCTTACCAAACAGAAGTTTCACAAGGACGTCTGGAAGCTTTGTTGAATTTCCAGACTGTTATCGCTGAACTGACCGGCCTGCCGCTAGCCAACTGTTCCCTACTGGACGAAGCGACAGCAGCAGCCGAAGCGGCAACCATGTTCTACGGTAGCCGTAGCCGTGCACAGGTGAAAGCAGAAGCCAATACGTTGTTTGTCGACGAAAACGTATTCGCCTCTACACTGGCCGTTATCAACACTCGCATGATCCCGCAAGGCATCAAGGTCGTTGTGGGTGATTACAAAACATTTGAATTCACACCGGATGTATTCGGGGCTATCGTCCAGTATCCGAATGCCGACGGTTCGATCGAAGATTATAAAGAATTCATCGTACGTGCCAATGCCGGTGGAGCACGTGTCGCCGTTGCTGCCGACCTGATGAGTCTTGTCCTGCTGACTCCTCCGGGAGAATGGGGTGCAGATGTCGTGTTCGGAAGCAGCCAACGTTTCGGTATCCCGATGTTCTACGGTGGTCCGTCCGCTGCATTCTTCGCCACGAAAGACGAATACAAGCGTTCCATCCCCGGACGTATCATCGGCATTTCCAAAGATGCCTATGGACACACGGCTTACCGCTTGGCTTTGCAAACACGCGAACAGCATATCAAACGTGAAAAGGCGACCTCCAATATCTGTACCGCCCAAGCCTTGTTAGCCACGATGGCTGGATTCTACGCCGTATATCATGGAGCGGAGGGGTTGCGTAACATCGCCGGACGGATTCATTCCACGGCCGGATTTTCTAAAGGCGAGTTGGAAAAACTAGGCTACAAACAATTGAACAAAAACTATTTCGACACACTGAAAATCCAGTTGCCGGAACATGTATCCATCAATGCACTCCGCGAGATCGCATTGGAATGTAAGGTGAACTTGCGTTACTTCGATGCCGGACTAGGCGTCAGCATAGGAGACGACATTGCCTACGGACATAGGCGTATTTGTATATCTTCGCAGGGGCAGCCGGAAAGGACTACATGCTGAAAGAAGCCGTTCCTGAAAACTTATTTCGATCCGAAATTCGCCCGTACTTCCGAATTCCTGCAAGAAGACGTATTCAAAAAATATCATACTGAAACCGAAATGATGCGTTATATCAACCGCCTGGGACGTAAAGATATCTCATTGGCACATTCCATGATTTCATTGGGTTCTTGTACGATGAAACTGAATCCGGCATCGACCATGCTCCACTCAGCCGTCCGGAATTCATGAATATACATCCGTATGCACCGGAAGACCAGGTCGAAAGGCTACACGGAACTGATTGAAAACTTATCGAGCTTACTTGTGTGAGATCACCGGATTTTCAAAGGCTGTACGCTGCAACCTAATTCCGGAGCAGCCGGCGAATATACAGGTCTGCGCGTAATCCGGGCTTATCTGGAAAGCATCGGGCAGGGACATCGCAACATCGTCCTGCTTCCTGCCTCTGCCCACGGTACGAACCCGGCAAGTGCGGTTCAATGCGGTTTTACGACCGTTACGGTGAAATGTGACGACAAAGGAAATATCGACTTGGAAGATTTCCGGGCTAAAGCCGAAGCCAACAAGGATCAACTTAGCAGCCAGCATGATCACCTATCCGTCTACGCACGGTATCTTCGAGGTGGACATCAAGGAAATTTGCGACATTGTTCACGCTTGCGGTGGTCAGCTGTATATGGATGGTGCAAATATGAATGCACAGGTAGGTCTGACCAATCCGGGTACCATCGGTGCAGACGTCTGCCACCTAAACCTGCATAAGACCTTTTCTTCTCCTCACGGAGGCGGGTCCTGGTGTCGGTCCGATCTGCGTTGCCCATCTCGTCCCGTTCTGCCAGCATCCGATATTATGGGGCAGCGACTGAACACAGTCTCCGCCGCACCTTACGGTAGCGCGGGCATTCTGCCGATCATATGCTTATATCCGCATGTTGGGAACAGAAGGGTTGAAACGGTCACCAAGACCGCGATCTTGAATGCG
>VOFB01003057.1_pt1 | contig 11201 bp, 17 predicted proteins | sample 5384141 | NCBI WGS metagenome assembly VOFB01 (sample SAMN12384721, study PRJNA508395) | human gut metagenome | isolation source: healthy gut A | host: Homo sapiens
GCGTATTGCTCGGCGGAGTTCGGTGCATTTATCGCCAATCAGGGAGCAGAACAGTGCGGTTTCTGTAATCCGGGCATGATCATGAACGCACTGGCACTGTTTCGTGAGAATCCGGATCCATCCGAGGAAGAAATAAAAGAATATCTGGCAGGAAATCTATGCCGTTGTTCCGGATACGAAGGACAGCCCGGGGAATCCAGCAGTTTCTTGCTTATAAAAAAAGAGAAAGAAGGGCAGTATGCAGGTAGTAGGGACAACCGGTGATGAAAAAAGATGCAATGGCGCTGGTAACAGGAAAACCGGTCTTTACACAGCGATGATGGCTCCGGACAATGTCTGGTGGTAAAAACTTCGGAAGCCCGCATGCCAACGCAAATATTCTGTCAATAAAAACAGATGCAGCAAAAGAAGGTTCCGGGGAATCGAAGCTGTGTATACCTGGGAAGATGTACCAACCCCGTTTTACCATGGCCGGACAGACCTATCCGGAGCCCAGTCCCTATGACCGTCAGATCCTGGATCAGCATGTACGTTATGTGGGGGATGTGGCCATCGTAGCGGGAGAGAATGAAAAGTGGTAGAGAAGGCACTGAAAAATCATTAAAGTGAAACGAAGTTCTACCGGCTATTCTGGATTTTCACAAAGCCAAAGATAATGAGATTCTGGTTCACCCGGAAGAAAACTGGAAAGCATTATGTCCGGTGGGAGCAGATAATAAGCGCAATCTGGTGGCAACAGGAACCAGCGGTTACGGGGATGTGGAAGCCGTTTTCAAAGACTGTGAAGTGATGGTGGAAGAGACCTATCATGTAAAAGCAGATCAGCAGGCGATGATGGAGACTTTCCGTACATACTGCTTTATGGATGCTTATGGCAGACTGAATGTGGTGAGTTCCACACAGATCGTTTTTCCATGTACGAAGGATCCTGTCCAATGCCCTGGGAATACCAAAATCCAAAGATCCGTGTTAGCAAACCGAGAATCGGTGGTGGATTCGGAGCGAAACAGACGGTGGTTGCCGAAATTTTCCCGGCGTTTGTAACCTGGAAAACCGGAAAACCGTCTATGATCATTTACAGCAGACAGGAATCCCCAGACCGCATCTTCCCACGGCATGAGATGGAAGTAACCGTACGGCTGGGAGCAATGAAAAATGGTAAGATCCGCGCGAATCGATGTATATACGTTATCCAATTCCGGTGCGTATGGGGAACATGGTCCGACAACGGTTGGCCTGTCCGGACACAAATCCCAGATTCCGTTATGGAATCTCTGGAGGCTCATCGTTTTTCCTATGACGTAGTTTACAGTAATGTGATGTCTGCAGGTGCATACCGTGGATACGGAGCAACTCAGGGAGTTTGCGGTAGATCCGCCGTCAATCAGCTGGCGGCAAAGATCGGCATAGATCCTCTGAAGGTTCGTGAGATGAACATGGTACGTGAAGGGTGCAGATGCATCCTATTATAATGAAGTCAATGCCAGCTGTGCTCTGGACCGCTGTATGGCCCGTGCAAAGAGATGATGCACTGGGAAGAGAAGTTTCCGGCACGGGATATGGGCAACGGTAAAGTCCGAAGCGTGGGAATGGCTATGTCCATGCAGGGGGTTCGGTATCTCCGGTGTGGATGTGGGGTCTGCGGATATCAAACTGAATGAAGACGGTATCTACACTCTTGCAATCGGCGCGGCCGATATGGGAACCGGCTGTGATACGATTCTGGCTCAGATGGTAGCAGAATGTCTGATGTGCGCCGATTGAAAATGTGATCGTCAGCGGTGCGGATACGGATACATCTCCGTATGATTCCGGTTCTTATGCATCCAGTACCACTTATGTGACCGGTATGGCTGTGGTAAAGGCCTGTGAAAACTGAAACATAACGGATCGTGCCCGTGCGGCAAAGATCCTCGACTGTCCGGAGGAGGAACTGGAATTTGACGGTAAAAACGTCTGGCTACCGGTGAAAAGGGCCGTTGCCCCCAGATCGGTACCAGCTCCATGTGCGGAAACAACATTCCCATGGAAGCTGTCCGAGAGACAGCAGTTCTCCCACCTCTCCGCCTCCGTTTATGGCAGGTATGGTAGAGATTGAACTGGATAAAGAGACGGGAGTGGTAGTTCTGGATTATGTGGCGGTTGTTGACTGCGGTACACCGGTAAACCTGAATCTGGCAAGAGTGCAGACGGAAGGCGGTCTTGGGACAGGGCATCGGTATGGCACTGTATGAAAATATTCAGTACAATGCCGAAAAGGAAAGCTTGGAATAATTCCTTAATGCAGTATAAAGTTCCGACCCGTCTGGATATGGGAAAACTGCGTGTGGAGTTTGAGAGCAGTTACGAGGAAAGTGGTCCCTTCTGGTGCCAAGTCCATCGGAGAGATCGTCATCAATACGCCGTCTCCGGCCATCGCCCATGCAGTACATAATGCATCCGGCGTCTGTGGTTCCGGGAATTGCCATCACAAGGAGAAGATCTGCGAAGGGAATGCAGGAGAAAAATGAGACTGACTGATCTTTAATGGCGGCTGGAAACAGCCGCCGTTTTGGCAGTAATAAACTATTTTATCCGATTGATGGGAAACCGATGTACCGGCATGTCCTTGAACGGCTGGCTGCAATATGCGAACGGCACAGCGACTGGGAAATTGTGCTGGTCAGTCAGTATGAAGAACTTCTGGAACAGGGAAGACCATTTGCCCACCGGACAGTATTTTCACCGGAAAGCAGGGACGGTGCGTCCTGACTATAAAAAACGGGCTGAAGGAAGCAGACGATACGGAAGCATTTGTATTTTTTACAGCAGATCAGCCCTGGCTTCAAGCGAGAAAACTATGGAAGGGTTTGTCTGCGAAATGGAAAAACAGCATGCAGACCTGGGCAGTGTCTGCCATGTGAAACGCCCGGTAATCCGGTCTGGTTTTCCAGAAAATATCTTCCAGATCTCAGGGCACTCGGAGATCAGGGAGGAGAAAGATCCTGAAAAGCATCCGGAAGAGATTCGCTGGTATCCGGTAGCACATGCTAAAGAACTGGAAGATGTGGATTATAATTTTGATAATAATTTGATTGTACCGGACGGGGCATGCTGATATAATAAGGGGGACGCGAAAAGATAAAACATAAAAGGAGATATCCATGAAAATGAATTGTTTTCCATTGGTCCGATCACATCTACGGATATGGACTGATGATTGCCATTGGTGTGCTGGCGGCACTTCAGTGCCACGTACCGGTCGAAAAAATATGCGCTGGATCCGGACAAAGTCTTCTATGTGACGGTCTGGGCGGTGATCGGTGGATTTGGAGGCAAAGCTTCTATATCTGATCACGCAGCTTCCGGCGATTCTTAAAGATCCTTCCCTTTTGAAAGATGCACGGAACGGTTTTTGTGGTTTATGGAGGAATCATCGGAGGAATCCTTGCCGCATGGCTCTACTGTAAGGTGGCAAAACTGAAATTTATAAAAATATTTCGATCTGGTTATGCCGTCGGTGGCACTGGCACAGGGATTTGGAAGAATCGGGTGTTTTCTGGCAGGATGTTGCTATGGAAAAGAGACGAACAGTGCATTTCATATTCTTTCCACGATTCTGCTTATGCGCCGAACAACGTGCCGTTGATTCCGACGCAGCTGATCTCCAGCGGGCTGGATTTTTCTGAACTGCATCTTCCTGATGTGGTTTGCAGGAAAGAAAAAAGGTGACGGACAGGTGGCAGGGCTGTATCTGGTTTGTTACAGTGTGGGAAGATTTGTCCTGGAATTCTTCCGTGGGGATCTGGAAAGGGGAAATGTGGGAAGTCTGTCCACATCCCAGTTTATCGCTATTTTCACTGCGATTGCCGGCGTGGTGCTGTTTTTCTGGTTTGGAAAGAAAAGGCACAGGAGCCGGAAAAAAATATACAGGAAGAAAAGGTTGTGTAACTATTCAGCAGCCACTATCCCACGAGGTGTTTTGGCATGAATATGCCAAAATCCCGAGACATACAAGCAAAAATGCCATCACCGAAGGTGATTTTAAATGCAATTTTTGCTGTACCTGTGAAGATACTGAACAGTTACAAGGTTACAACAAGAGGAATGGATACCTTCCGCAAATCGCTGGGATTGGATTTGCGGAAGGTATTACTTCTGAAAAACGTTTTGTAAAACAGGAAACCGGAAGAAAGAGAACGACAGGTCAGAAAGGAGACAGTATGGAAGAATCTTATGAAAGTTTTGCCGGTGTATACGATCTGTTCATGGATAATGTGATATAGCCATTTTAAAAAGCCCGGAAACATAGCGTTTCTGGGCTTTTTCTGTATTCTGCAAATGTTCCGTTGTCCTCTGTTATCCTCTGTTTACCTCTGTTTTCCGCGGCTTTGTAGTAAAAACTGTAGTAAAATTCGTAGTAGAAAAGCAGTAAGAAAACTACAGCATAAAAGACCTTTATTATATACATATAATAACTATATATACATAACTATATAATAAATAAAATATATAATAAAGATTAGTATATAATATAAAGTGTATCTATTTTCTTTTTAGGGGGTATTGTTTTTAACTCATTTTCCTATTCGTTTTATGAGTGGGTTTTTGCTACCCCCTTCTTTAAGTTCTTTAAAAATTTTTCGATTTACATTACTGCTGTAGGTCTTTTCTTTATCCTCTGTTTACCTCTGTTATCCTTGGTTATCCGAAGTAAGCTAGTTTATGGCGTTGTCCTCTGTTATCCTCTGTTTACCCTTTAGGCGTTCCAGGTATGGCCGCAGTTCTGACAGATACATACGGTCTTATTCTTAAACTTTGTCTTCTCATTTCCCTTTTGACTTCTTCCATACCAGGTTAGACATACCCAGGGTACATATTGCTGTAAGTCCACGCGGTATTATTGATATGACCGCCCAGACCGTTACCGTGTTTCTTGGTCTTGCCTTCTACCTGTACCAGATCGACCTTAACGTTTTCCTTTTACATTTGGACATTTCATAAGTTTTATCCCCTAAGTGTTTTCTTTCTATTATATCACCCAACGACGACAAAGAAAAAGACCCTACAACTTTGCAGCTGTAGGGCTTTCCTGGGTAAGTGCGTTCTTCTGAACTGTAACTTATTAAACTTGTTCGCCGGTATCTCTTAAAGTGAAATTCATATCAAGATCACAGTTTAAAGCTTCTGCTATTTCTTGCAGTTCTTTTTCATTGAAATTATCCCGGCTTAACTTATTGCTTAGATTGCTTTGTGACATTCCTAAGCGCTTCGCCAGGTCTGTAACTGTAATCTTTCTTTTTACAAGAAGGATACGGACCTTTTCGGCCATAGCCATTTATGTACCCCCTTTCTATTTGATATGGTTATTATATCACTATTAAGTGATAAATGTCAATTATATAAATACATATAACGGAAATAAAATAAAAATTTAAAATAAGTGTTGACAAGTATTTATCTAGGGTGTATAGTATCACTATAAAGTGATAACAAACACGGAAACGTAATAAGAAAGGCGGTATATAAAATGAAATCTTACAAAGAAACAAAAGCAGCGGTTAAAAGCTTAATCCTTAAAAAGCGCGGTATCTACAATATCTACAATCTGGATTTATCAATTCTTTACGAACAGGGGCATAACGTAACAAATGTCCAGAACGCCTTAGACTATTTTAAGTATAGCCCACAGGCTAAAAAGCTTTATGGATAAGGTAGTGGCTATGTAGGGGCTTTCGGCCCCTTCCAGTAAATGAGTATACTACAGTTACAGGAAGATTATTAAATTTATGTTAAAATAAAAACGTGTGTTCTAATAGTGCTTCTGAAACAGGTATACGCTGATCGACAAAAGGGTAGCACAGGAAAATAGTGGACAACACAGGTAAACGACAAAAATTTGACAGTGAAAAAGTCGTATTTTTCAAAAAACGAAATGTGTTGTATGCTACCTAAAAATTTTAAGGTGGTGCAATTTATGAATATTGAGAACATGATACAGGGAAACCCGCAAGCATTAGTAAAAAGCGTAAATGGCATAATGGTAGCGGATAGTCTACAGGTAGCGGATAGCTTTGGAAAGCAACACAGCCACGTATTACGTGCTATTGAAAGTCTGATAACCAGTCTTTCCACAGAAGAAGCCGCTGTAAATGATGAAGAGTGGATGTACAAAAAGATTGCGGGAAATAGCCAATCCAATTTTGGACTGGCCGGTAATTACTTTATACCAGATACTTATGCAGATAAGCAAGGAAAAGAACGGAAACACTACTGGCTTACCCGCGACGGCTTTAGTCTTCTGGTAATGGGATTCACTGGACCAGCTGCTTTACACTGGAAGCTTTTGTACATTGAAGCCTTTAACAAAATGGAACAGGCACTACGAAGCAACGTAGACATACGCCAGCTGGTAACACAGATCACGACCGACGTACTTCGTACCGTTCTTCCAGATATTCGACAGGCTGTAGAGCCACCGCCGGAAATCGAAGACGGAAGGGTACACAATTCCAGACGCTTAGACTTCCTGTACGGGAACGACAAAGCCTTACCGAACTTCCTTACCGTGTATGACATACGGGACTACTTAGGAATAGGGCAAAGACAGGCTTACGAACTGGTAAAAAGCGAAGGGTTCCCAGCGAAGAAGCTAGGTAATTCCTACCGGATACCGAAAAGACGACTTCCCTAGACTGGGTTAAGAAACAATAGAAAGGGGTGCTAAGAAAATGCTTTACAGCGAGTTCTTAAAGGGTACGCGGCGCCGGAAACGCCCGATACCTACGATCAGTTCCAGATCATAGAACAAATTTACGAAGATTGCGAAGGAATGACAAAGGAAGAAGCTTACCGTATCTGGAAGCAGACCTACGGCCGCGAACTTAAACGCCGTGAACTTCGCCAGCGGGAACGCCTGGAACTTTTAATTAACCGGGAAGACTATGATAGCGCCGATCGACCACACCGGGCAGCGATCTACCACGAACTTAGTACCCTTTTCTGGGCGGCATATTACAATAAAGACGGTAGCCGGTGCCACCTTGCCACGGAAGGGCGCTGTTTTACAGACGTATACGGTATTACCTGGATACTGCGATACGACGGAAGGTACCCGAACGGGAACACGATCTTTAAGTTATGCGCTGTAGTCCGTGGGCGTATGCTGGATACCGATTTTACAAACTGAAAGGGGGTATTCTAGTGGAATGTGCAGTAGTGATAGTGGAAAACGGCTGTATCGTGATCTATAAGAGCGACGACCGTTTGAAGCTTGAAAAGGAAGTGATACGGGCGAAGAAATCCGGTTTTCCTTACGCCATAATTGTACCGCGTGACACCAATACTACAGTTTAAAAAATTTTTTCTGTGACAGAGGTAAACAGAGGATAACAGAGGGTAACGACGACACACGGCGGAAGTTATAAAATTGTCGTGAAGACAAGTCGTATTTGTATCCTTATATTTTTTACACTGTATAATTGTCCACAGACAAATAAACAAGTAAAACCGTCACAAGGACAACGGCAAAGGAGAGAAAAAAGCAATGAACAAAGTAAAGTATTACAGACCTAATTAGCGGTCTGTTACTCAAAGACCTGTCAGAGAAAACAGGGTTATCCGTGGGGCATTTATCCCACATTGAAAACGGTAATAAGCAGCCGTCTAAGTCCGCTATGGAATCTATAGCATTAGCTGTAGGAAGTACGGTACCAGAAGTCTTTTATACGCCGCTTACGGCAGAAGAAAAAGAAGAAATGGAACACCTGGGTGACGAGGTAGACAATGGCTAAAGCCAGAGAACCGAAAGTATTTAGAAGTATGGACGATCTGCCTTTAATGCTTACGCCATACGACTTAATGGACTTTTTGGGAAAGGGCCAGCGACAGACCTACGAACTTATCCATAGTGAGGGCTTCCCATATGTACAGGACGGCCCGAAGATAAAGATACCTAAGTGGCTGCTTATAGAATTTATAAATGAGAAAGTAAGGAAGGGGGAACCTTTGTAATGAAAATCCAGGAAGTGACGATAGAAGGCTACCAGTCACACACAAATAGTACCTTTCGTCTTTCCCCTGGGCTGACGGTCATTACCGGACCGTCGGACGCCGGAAAGACAGCGATCATAAGAGCGCTTCGGTGGTTCGCTTTTAATGAACCGACCGGGGAAGCGTTCTTACACACAATCCGTAACCCGGACGGGTCAGTTAAAGAAGCTGTAGACCAGGTTAAGGTATCCGTAACATTTGATAACGGTATCACGATCACGAAGACCAGAAGAAAGGGTAAGACGACCTATACACACAGCGCTTTCCCTACAGCGTGGAAAAGGCAGAGATACCGCCAGAGATTAAGGAAACCCTGGGACTGGTAAAACAGCAGTACGGCGACTTTGAAACCTGTTTAAATTTTGCTTTCCAGCTGGACGCGCCTTTTATGCTTTCGGAAAGCGCAAGCGTAGGGGCGAAGGTCTTAGGAAAGCTGGCGGGTACAGAAATCGTAGATAAGTCGATCAGCGAGGTAAATAAAAAAGATCCACCAGACACGTAACGATATTTCTTACGCCGACAAACAGATAGGGGGAAATCGACGTATCCCTTACGGAATACTTCGACCTTGACCGGTTCGACGCTGAACTTAAAATAGCGGAAGCTGCCTTTACAAAATTAAAGGAAGATCAGAGCCGACACGTCGCGCTTACCGCCCTTATGAATAGTTACCAGCTGAACACGGAACAGCGTATTAAATATTACGACGAAGTGGAACGTCTGGCCGGTGTGGTCGTCGCTTCTGTATCGCTTGGTATTGCGGAACGCGAACAGGCAAAAAAAGAAAAGCTGGAAGACCTTAACACAGGATTCTGGAAAGCGGTACAAGATCAGAACGAACCTTTAAGGGTTATCCGTATTACACGGAATCTGGAAGACTTACAGGCTGATCTTAAGGAAGTGGAAACAGGCGTAATAAGGTACGACGCACTTTTAGGTTTCCGGTATGGGTATATCAATTTACAGGAAACCATAAGAAGAACGTCGGCGCTGGTAGTGAAGTTAGACCAGGCGGTAGGGCTTTCGTTCATGCTGGACGAAGCAGAAAAAGATACACAAGCCTTAGAAGCCCTGGAACGTGCCTATAAGCGATTTAACGAAGTAAGCGAAGAAGAACGCGACTTACGATATAAGGTATCTTCCCTGGGGAACACAGAAGCCCTGGCGGACATTCTAGGAAGCATTTCTAAGCAGTACGACGAACTGGACAACCTTAAGAGGATAAACGTGGTAAGTCAGACAAGACAGCTTTCCTACGAAGCAGCTGGAAGATATGTAGAAAAATGTAACAGAGAATTAGAGGAAGCACAGGAAGAATTACAGGCCGCCTGGGGAAGCTGCCAGGGGGCGTGTGTCCATTGTGTGGAAGTGAGGTAAAAGAAAATTGTACACATTAAACGACTTCTTTTGTGGGTGCGGTGGTCTTGGTCTGGGTTTCCAGAACGCCGGGTTTAAGATCGTTGGCGCCTGGGATTTTGACAAGTACGCTGTAGCCACATACAGGGAAAATGTAGGCGATCATGTGGTACAGGCAGATATACAGAAAATGTGTATTGAAGATGTACCGAAAGCTGACGTCTGGGCGTTTGGGTTTTCCTTGCCAGGACTTAAGCGTAGCCGGAAAACAGGCGGGTATAAAGCTGGAATGTGCCGACTGCGGTACCGTATGGGCAGTGTCCGCGGAAACTTACAGCGAAGAAAATTTATGTCCGGGTTGCGGTGGTACGAACCACAGGGCAGCGACCAGAAGCGGTATGTTTTTTGAAATCATGCGGCTGCTGGCCGAAGCAAGAGAGAGCCGGAGAAGGTTCCGAAAGTGCTTGTAGCGGAAAACGTGAAGGCGTTAAGGAAACTTCTACCAGTGCTGGAAGCTGAATATGGAAAAGCCGGGTATAAGTGCCACGCACAGTTATTTAATAGCAAATACTGGGGCGTACCACAGAATAGGGAAAGGTATATAGTCGTCGGTACTTTGGATAGCTTGCCAGATACCTACACATACCCAGAAGAACAACACGACTACGTACCGAAGCTTTCTACAATCCTGGAAGCTGACGTAGACGACAAGTTTTATATCGCCGACGAAAAGGCCCACAAGATCATAGACCAGGCGTTACAGCGTATTTCTTCTATGGGTAAGGTACACGCCACGATTACGCCGGACAGAGTAGATAAAAGGCAGAATGGGCGTAGATCGAAGGAAGACGAAGACCCTATGTTTACGTTGACCGCCCAGGACTTACACGGCGTTATTGTAGACGACACTTACGGCTATCCTACAGAGAGAGAGAGAGAGAGAGAGCCGGAAAAGGATTTACACAGAGGTAGCCCCTGACACTACGGAGCAGTCGGCAAAGAAAGGGGTGAAAGTGGTAGAGAATACCACGAAAAGCGATACGGAAAAGACGCCCCTTGTTCCCGATAGTCGAAGCTACAAAAAAGCCGGATAGCTGTATGAATACAGAGGGAGATATGGGGACGCCATAAATATAGCTCCGTATAACGAAGTTCATAATTCCATCATCCACTCGTACACCGGTTGATGAAAAACAGAATTGAATATACGCCGGAAAGTAGCTACTGTATATCCTCCCAACTGGGCAAGTTCCTCTACCGTCTTGACTTTGGCATGATTCTGCAAGACAAAGTAGTGAAAGGAATTAGTATACTGGGCAAGAGAATGTATCAGCATGGAAAGCTCATAGTCGGAGTAGTAATTTCCAAGAATGAAAGCAAGTTCTTTCCGTTTGAAACAAAGCATTTCCCGGCAAATCTTCTCCTCGGACAAATAGGCCTTGGAACTTTCCAGAAAGAGCTGCAACTCGGGAGTAATGGTCAAAGGATAGAATATCAATGGAGGGGTAACCTCTTTCATAATATGGTTATACCGGTCCTCACAGAAGAATTCAGGCTTACTGAACCGGTAACAAACGCATTCCACATCCGTCATGGCAAGTATTTCGTACTTGGAACCAATAGCTTGAAGGATGAACTCACCTGCATGCAACACAGTTCCCGCATACTCCTTACTGTTGACAAGCACTTCTCCTTTCAGCAGGAAAATTATAATATTTTCCTCACACTTTCGCGCCGGCAGATGGAATCCTCTGAGGTGGGAAACATATATTATTGCATTGTCCACAGCCTTGGGACATTGAGCGCATTGTTTT
>VOFB01003361.1_pt1 | contig 11199 bp, 19 predicted proteins | sample 5384141 | NCBI WGS metagenome assembly VOFB01 (sample SAMN12384721, study PRJNA508395) | human gut metagenome | isolation source: healthy gut A | host: Homo sapiens
CTACAGTTACGTACATACAATGTACTCGTCTTCTTCAAACCGTTTTATTCGTAATTCATTTAATATATCTTATAATATTCCCCAAAAACAAATTTGTAAAGAATTACCTAATTTTGGGGAGAAGGTTTTTATTACAAGGCTCATCATGCGAGTGCGAAACTATCCAAGCCAAGCCCTGTATAAGCCTGGATCTTATGCTTTCTTACCGCAAGCACTTCTTATACTTCTTCCACCACTTCCACACGGACAGGGATCGTTCGGATAAATCTTCTCTCCGGCTTTACAACGGTTGTGAAAGCTTCTGGATCCGATAAAGCTCCTTACGGGTTGCTTCATCAAAAATATTCCCATTCCGGAAGATCATATAACCAGTCAGCCTCGTAGCCATGCCATGTTCTTAGTAGAGGTAATTCCTTTGTCAAAGCCCAAGGTTTACTTCTGTGTCCTCTTCCATCTCTTCTTTCAATAGGATTCTGCTCCTTCAAGCTGTCATTGATTCCATCTAAAAATCCGGTCATGGTCGCAATATCCACGCCTGTACTTCTCAGCCACAGTTCTTTTACGGTTCCCCTTCACTACTTCATCCGGGTTCTTTAAAAAGCTGTGCATAAATATCCTTTTCTTTCTGAAAATAATCTGCCCAGAGTCTCTGCAGGCAGATCTCCCTTATTTGCGGTAGCTGAATGTTTGCCATATCACGCCAGGTTTTAAGTAATGCCATTGTGAATTCCTCTCGTGATTGTCATGATTACTCCAGAACCAATGAAGTTCGTATAGATTACGTAAATTACTTACGCTTCTGTATTATAACCCAGACTGCAAATTAAACCATACAATCCATCCTATACTTCAAAGATACTGCTAAGGCAGCCTCCTTTAGGTACTATTTCATATCTCTTTTGACTGGTGACAGCCATACCGCATCCGGTAATAGTTGCTACCACATGAGGATTTCCCACTTCGTTTATCCTTAACTGTTTTGTAAATGACTGCACCAACGGAAGGAATAGGCTGCTGCTGCTGTAAAACTGCCAGCCAGACTTCCCCAGACCTCTGCACCGTCCTCTGCAACTTCTGCAAAACCATACAAAATACCAAATGTACCAACCACGTTCTCTTTCGCAACCAATCCGGTAACTGCTGCAACTGCCGCTCTCCAGTTGCCCCAGCCAAGCGGGAGTAAACAGCCATGCAATACCGCGTCCAATGGAAGCCAGCAGAGAGTTTTCCATATCTTCTACCATGCCGAATCCGCCATTTTCGAATCCGAAGCCCTGTGTAAACCAAATGAAGATCGTAGATAACAGGATTACCGTACCTGCTTTCTTGATAAAGGACCAACCGCGCTCCCACATGCTCCGCAGCACATTTCCTACGGTTGGAAGATGATAAGCCGGAAGTTCCATAACAAACGGTGCCGGATCACCTGCAAACATTTTTGTTTTTTCAAAATAATACCGGAACAAATAATTGCAAGCACACCTACAACATAAGCACTTGGAGCCACCCACCATGCTCCATCAAACAATGCTCCTGCAATCAGGGCAATGATCGGAAGTTTGGCTCCACATGGAACAAACGTGGTGGTCATAATGGTCATTTTACGGTCACGGTCATTTTCAATTGTTCTGGATGCCATGATTCCCGGAACACCACACCCGGAACCGATCAGCATCGGGATAAAGGACTTACCTGAAAGACCAAATTTACGGAAAATTCTGTCCATTACGAATGCAACTCTCGCCATATATCCGCATGCTTCCAGGAATGCCAGAAAGATAAAAAGAACCAGCATCTGGGGTACAAAGCCGAGAACTGCGCCCACACCGCCGATGATACCGTCTACAATCAGACTCTGGAGCCACTCGGCACAGCCAAGAGCTTCCAGTCCTGACGTTGCAAGTTCAGGAATTCCCGGAATATGCAGGGAAGAGATACCAAATAAATTCCAACCTTCTCCAAACACCCCGTCATTTGCCCAATCCGTAGCCCAGGTACCTACTGTCGTGACAGATACGATATATACAACCGCCATAACTGCAAAGAAAATCGGAAGTCCCAACCAACGGTTCGTAACGATTTTATCAATCTTATCGGAAGTTGTCAGTTTGTTCTTATTCTTTCGCGTATATGCCTTTTTCGTAACCTCACCAATATAAACATAACGTTCATTGGTAATAATACTCTCCGCATCATCATCCAGCTTTTTCTCCACGTCGGAAATGACCGCTTCCACATCCGGAGTAAATTTCATCGTCTCTTTAATCTTATCATCCCGCTCAAACAGCTTTACCGCAAAGAAACGCTTCTGTTCCTCCGGAATACTGCCATCAAGGCGGCTCTCAATTTCTTCCAGTGCAGATTCAACTGTATCCTGGAATTTATGTACCGGCAGGTGGTTCGCTTTTTTCTGTGCAAGACTTACAGCTTTTGCAGCCGCTTCCTTTGATTCCTGTACCTTTCAAAGCAGAGATTTCAACTACCTCACACCCCATCTGTCTGGAAAGCTCTGAAGTTTTAATCTTATCTCCGTTCTTCTCCACCACATCCATCATATTGACAGCCATAACAACCGGAATTCCGAGTTCCATAAGCTGGGTGGTTAAATAAAGATTTCTCTCCAGATTAGTGCCGTCTACAATATTCAGAATCGCATCCGGACGTTCCGTAATCAGATAATTTCTGGCCACCACCTCCTCTAATGTATATGGAGACAGAGAGTAAATACCAGGAAGGTCCATGATTACCACATCTTTGTTGCCTTTCAGCTTTCCTTCCTTTTTTCTCCACCGTAACTCCAGGCCAGTTACCTACAAACTGATTCGAACCGGTCAGTGCATTAAACAGTGTCGTCTTACCGCAGTTTGGGTTACCTGCAAGTGCAATTTTTACTGACATTTCTTCTTCCTCCTCACTACTATCCTTCCCAAAGGTCAGCCCGTCATAATTCTGCATGAATGGTCCATTGCGTTAGATACTGCTAACCCATGTCTAAAAAAATCACTTTACTTCAATCATTTCGGCATCTGCTTTTACGAAGTGACAGCTCATAACCGCGCACCGTAACTTCTACCGGATCACCCAGAGGGGCTACCTTCCGCACGTATACTTGTGTCCCTTTTGTGATTCCCATATCCATGATCCGGCGCTTCACCGCACCTTCTCCATGGAGCTTCACTACGGACACCGTCTGACCGCATTTTACATTCCGAAGCGTTTCCATTTTCTATACTCCTCCTTTTTCTGCCTTGATATCTTATTTATATCATGATTTTGTTCGCCATCTCTTTACTGATTGCAACCCTGGAGTTTTTGACATTTACAATTACATTACCATTTACTATGGAAATAATTGTCACCTCACCGCCAGCCACAAAACCCAGATTTTCCAAATGTTTCTTTACCTCTTCTTTTCCACCGACTTTAATAATCTTGTTTGCTACTCCCGCAGGCGCCATAGTCAAAGGCATCATTATCACTCCTTTTTGTAAAATAAGTTATTCTCATCTAACCATCATGATAAGGTTAGCACATGCTAACCTTATTGTCAATACTAAATTTAAAATTTTTATCTTTCCAAATGAACCTCTGATTCCTATCATAGTTATTCCGAAATCTCTTCTTGATTTCCTGACTTTTCTGTTATTCCTTTTGCCTTACTTCTGATAACCAATAAGATTATACCTGCTGCCAAAGTAAATATCGAGATAAACTGTGAGGTTGAAAATGTCCCCACATTTCCCCGTTCCAGATCTCCCGGAAAAACTCCAGAGAAAACCTTCCTATGCTATACAAAATCAGATACCATGCCGTAACTTGTCCATCTGCTTTCTTTCTCTTATCAAACCACAGCAAAAACGCAAACAGCAGAAGATCCAATACACTGGAAATCAACTGTGTAGGTAAAAGCGACACTCCATTTGGTGCAAAATCGGAATTATGAAATGTAATTCCAATCGGCAGCGTTGTCTCAACTCCATAACAGCAGCCTGTAAAAAGCATCCGATCCTTCCGATTCCCTGCGCCAGCGCCACGCTCGGCAGCCCTATATCAAAATACTTCCACATCTCCAATTTATTCTTCCTGCAGAACAGATAAGCTCCCAGAATTCCGCCCAAAATTCCGCCGTATACTACCCAGCCGTCTCCAAAATTCCGAATTACGGACATTGGATCTGCTATAATCGAAGGGAGCGTCGTCAGACAATACAAAATCTTGGAACCTAAAAACCCAAAGATCAGGCACCAGATTACCAGATCAAAAATCTTATCCGAATTCAATCCTTTTTTCTTCGCCCTTCTCTCTGCAGTCACATAGGCTGCAATAACTCCGATTGCAATCATCAGACCATACATATGCACGGTAAATGGTCCGATGGAAAATAGCTCATTATACATCTCTCGTCTCCTATCTATTTATTCACTTTTCCAACAACAAATGCTCCTGCTGTAATTTCAAATCTTATGATACACGGATTGCTCCGCATTTGACGCTTGTATCATCTTATTATGATTTCGTATTTATTGTAACTGTTCCGTGCTTAAAGTTACCTTTACTTTTTAACTGCTGCAACCATTGCCCTGATATAATCGGGATCTGTACCGCAGCATCCGCCGATGACACCTGCACCGGCTTCCACAAGAGAAGTCATGTGCTTTGCAAATACACCGGCTTCCATGTTATAAATTGCCTCGCCTCTTTCATTGATCACCGGCATACCGGCATTTGGCTTTGCTATCACTGGAATCCTTGCAATCCGCTTCATGGACGCTACCACAGCTTCCATTTGATCCGGTCCCATCAAGCAGTTGATGCCTACGGCTGCTGCACCCATCTCCTGCAAACTTTCCATGGCCTCCACCGCATTACCCCCGAAGAAACCGGAACCATCAGCTTCCACGGTCATAGAACACAACACCGGCAGATCACAGACAGACTGGACCGCATCCAAAGCTACCATCATCTCATCCCACACATCATGGTCTCTGCTACCAGTAAATCCACACCGGCATTCGCCAGTGCCGTAATCTGCTCGATATATGCCTCAAGAAGTTCTTCGTAGGTAATCTCTCCTTTCGGCTCCATCAGTTTGCCTGTAGTGGTGAGATCACCGGCAATGTAGGCACGGCCACCCACTGCCTCTTTTGAGATACCTACCAGACGTGTATTTAATTCTTCTACTTTATCCGCCATGCCATAATTGGCAAGACTGATCCGATTTGCAGCGAATGTGGGGGCATAGACAATCTGAGTCCCTGCTTCCACATATTCCCGCTGCAGTGTAATCAGAACCTCTGCATGTTCCAGAGTCCATAGTTCTGTACTGATTCCCTTTGGCATTCCCGCTTTTGTCAAATTGGAACCTGTTGCTCCGTCCAGAATCACAAGACCCTGTTGTGTTAACTGTGCGAATTCCTGATTATTCATCTGTTCCCTCCTGTGATGAGCTGGTTGTACTTGTATCTTCCGATGAAGAACTGCTTGTATTTGTATCTTCTGATGCTGCCTGTTTGAGTGTATAAGCTTCGGCATCTTTTACTTCAATCTCATCCCATGCTTTTGTGGTACTTGTCTTAGCTTCATCAAACCATCCCTGCAGTATCTCATTATATCTTTCCTGTTTTCTCTGATTAACAATCTCCTGCTTCTTCTGTTCTGTCTTTTCCTCGTCAAAGGTTTTGTCAAGGCGCAATACATAATAACCGTCAGAGCCTTCCAGCACTTCCGATTCACCTCTCCATCTTTAAGATCTGCCGCCGCTGTTTTCAACACCTCATCAAGTGTTGTATCGTCACTTCCATAGCTTCTTGCAGAAGCTGACAGGTTTTCATCAATCCCCTGAGCAATTGCATTTACATCCGCTTCTGCCGCATCTTCACTCGCCAGAATCTGATCCAGAACTTGCTGTGCCTGATCCTTTTTCGCTGCTTTTTCCTCATCTGTCAGGTCAACGGTATTGCCGTCTGCATCGGTCTCGGTCCCCTGTGTAGATACCCGTACGTATGTGATACTGGTCTGAGCCGCCTCATCATCACTGACTTCGGTATCCGTATCTGCAACCATGGGATCATACATCTTGTTCTGATAAGTATATAACTGCAATACAGTGGAAATATCTTCTTTTGTGACACCCAGACTTTTCAATACGCTCTCGTCATTCGCTGCAATAAATTCATCTGCCGCCGCGTCTGCTTTGGCAATCTCGTCTTCACTCAGCACAACATCATAGTCCTTGGCATGCTCCTTCAGAAGATACAGCTTCTGAATACTTTCCAGCATATCTTTCTTAAAGGATTCACCATAAGTTCCTTCTTCCGCCTGTGTATCCCAAATTCTACTGGTATCCTGCCCGAACATTGTATAATAACTGACCATCATGGCCTGCTGATACCGAATCATAAAATTCGCCACACCCAAATTCACAGATTCATCATTTACTACAATCGCCTCAGCAGTTCCATCGATCACTTTTCCCTGTCCACATCCTGTCAGAGAAGCCGCCCCCAAAGTAATTGCCAACATAGCACAAGCTAGTTTCGCAGATAAATTTTTCATATGTTCCTCCTAATATCACTATAATGTTAGCGCCAAAAGGTATTTTGACGCTTATGATACACGGATTTCTCCGCACTTTCTGCTCCCGAAATCCTATAATACTAAATTATAGCCGTTTTCACAATTTAGAGCAACTATTTTTTAATAATTCCACCACTTCCAGACATCTTTCCAGATAAGAAATCGTCTCATTGCGATTTCGTTTTTGGGTTCAAACAGAAAATACGGTCTGCTTACCATCTTGAATGTCAATTCTCCCTGGAAATGTCCCAGAACTTCCGGTATTCCTGGGGATTCAATTCCGCCCGCTCATGCAGCGTCATCCTGACAGATGCGCCGGTCTGCTTTAGTTCCACCAGATATGCCTGATGGGCCGCTGCCTTCAGACGTGCCACAGCCAGAAGATTTTGTACGGATTTCGGCGGCTCTCCGAAACGATCCATCAGTTCTTCGAGCATATCTTCATACTCATTATCATTTTCGATCCCGGCAATCCGCTTGTAAATATCCAGCTTCTGGTATTCATTCGGAATATATTTCTCTGGTATATAAGCATCCAGTTCCAAATCCACCGTGGTTTCAAAATCTTCCTGATGTGGAATTCCCTTAGCTTCTTTTACTGCTTCACTGAGCATCTTACAGTACAGATCATAACCCACGGACTCCATATGCCCATGTTGTTCAGCTCCCAGAAGATTTCCAGCGCCTCTGATTTCCAGATCACGCATTGCAATTTTAAACCCGCTTCCCAGATCCGTAAATTCCCGGATCGCATGGAGACGTTTTTCCGCAATTTCTTTTAACATTTTATCTCTTTTATACATCAAAAGGCATACGATGTGCGGTTGGAACGTCCCACCCGTCCCCGAAGCTGATATAACTGAGAAAGCCCCATCTTATCCGCATCGTGGATAATCATCGTATTGACATTGGAGATGTCAGTCCTGTTTCAATGATTGTGGTTGTCACCAGAACATCAATCTCACCATTGATGAAACCGTACATGATCTTCTCCAGTTCACGCTCCTTCATCTGTCCATGGGCAAATCCCACATTTGCCTCCGGCACGAGCGCCGCAATCCGATTTGTCAATTCTACAATATCGTTTACCCGGTTGTAGACATAATATACCTGTCCGTCTCTGGCCAGTTCCCGGCTGATCGCCTCCCGTACCATCTCATCGTTATATTCCATCACATACGTCTGAATCGGGATACGGTCCTGAGGCGGCTCCTCCAGAACACTCATGTCACGAATGCCAATCAGGCTCATATGCAGGGTCCTGGGGATCGGTGTGGCTGTCAGCGTCAGTACGTCCACATCCTTTTTCATATCCTTGATTTTTTCCTTGTGTGTTACACCAAACCGCTGCTCTTCGTCAATAATCAGAAGTCCCAGATCCTTGAATTCCACATCCTTTGACAACACTCTGTGGGTTCCGATCACAATATCCACATACCCTTTTTTTCAGATCCTGTATGGTTTTCTTCTGCTCCGCAGCGGTACGGAAACGACAGAGCAGATCCACCCGCACAGGGAAATCCTTCATTCGCTGGACAAAGGTATTATAATGCTGCTGTGCAAGAATCGTAGTCGGAACCAGAAAGACTACCTGCTTGCTGTCCTGCACCGCCTTAAATGCAGCCCGGATCGCAATCTCCGTCTTACCGTATCCCACATCCCCGCAGACCAGACGGTCCATGATTTTCCGGCTTTCCATATCATGTTTCACCGCATCAATTGCATTCAGCTGATCGTCGGTTTCTTCAAACGGAAACATTTCCTCAAATTCCCTCTGCCATATGGTGTCTTCGCCAAAAGAATACCCGGCCGTCTGTTGACGCGTAGCATACAGTGCCACCAGTTCTTTTGCAATATTCTTTACTGCACCCCGCACCCGGGTCTTTGTCTTGTTCCATTCCTGGCCCCCCAAGCCGATTTAATTTCGGCGCCCTGGCATCTGCTCCTGCATACTTCTGAAGCGCATCCAACTGTGTGGCCTGAATATACAGGTTACTTCCTCCTGAATATTCAATCTTCATATAATCCTTTACCACATGGTCAACTTCCACTTTTTCGATTCCGCGGTAGATTCCAAGACCATGATTCTCATGAACGACAAAGTCCCCGACAGAAAGCTCGGCAAAATCCTGAATCTGCTTGCCGCTGTACTTTCTTTTTCTTTCGTTTCCTGGCTTCTTTTCCAAAGATATCCGTCTCTGTAACCAACACAAATTTCTGCATCGGATATTCAAATCCGCGGCGGGCATTTCCCCGGATCACCATCACTTCCCCGGATTCCAGCACCCGCTTTGCATCCTCACCGTAAAATGCAGGGATTCCTTCATTTCTTATCTCTTCTGCAAGTCTTCTTGCACGTGTTCCCCGAAGGACATAATAAAATCATATATCCGGAATGCTTCCCACTTACTGATATCCTTTATCAACAGCGGAAACTGATTGTTATATCCATTGACCGATTTTACCGTTGCAGAAAAAGACCTGCGAATCTCCCAGTCATTCTTCTTAGGCTCCATCAGGCTGACAGCTACGGTATTTCTGCGGTTCAATTCATAAGCAAGCTGGCCGGGACTTAAAAGTTCCGGTATCTCCCCGGCATCTACCAGATCCTTTTCCATCCGCTGTTTCATACACTCACAAAACTCATCGGAAATTGCCTGGGCACTTTCCAGAATCCGGTTCGGTTCATCCAGAAAGACCACCGAATTCTCTGGAAAATAATCACAAAAAAGTATCCACAAGGGCTTTCTTCTTATCATCACCTTCCTTTATCACCAGTTCTGTGGCAGGATACAGTGTAATTTCTTCCATTCTCAATCGAACGCTGACTCTCCACATCAAAGCTTCGGATGGAATCCACCTCATCGCCCCAAAGTTCGATCCGATAGGATAATCTTCCGTGAGCGGAAAAAGATCAACAATTCCGCCCCGGATGGAAAACTGTCCCGGTCCTTCCACCTGAGAGCAGCGCTCATATCCCATCAGCACCAGTTCCTCTTTCAACCGGTCCAGATCCAGAACTGAATCATTTTTTCAGACGGATGATATGCTTCTTAAGAACACGAAGAGGCAGAAGATAGTCCATACATCCCCCTGTACTGGTGACAATTGTGACTTCCTTCCGCTCCAAAAGCGCCTGAATGACCCGCATCCGCTGCTGTGTCAGCAGATTACCCTGAATATCTGCCTGATAGAAGATTAAATCTTTGCGGGATATAAAAGGACTTCCGGATCATATAACCGGAAATCCTCATACAATTCTTTTGCCTTCAGTTCATTTTCCGCAACCAGCAGACGGCAGGGTATCTTTGTGATAATCCGGCAATCATATGTGCCTTCTGGGATTCCAGACAGCCGCTGACCACCAGAAGACCCTGATTCCCCTTCAAACTTTTCTTTAACTCCGAAAAACCCGCGATGTCTTCCAGAGGCTGCATCAATGCTTTCATGCTTTCTTTCCTTTTCTTCTATACTTCTTTTACCGGTGTTTTCTTATTATACTTATTCATAGCGCTGTCAATATCATCCTGAACAATCATCTCCAGTGCATCTGCCGCATGACGGATCGCTTCATCCACCTGTGTCCGCTCTTCTTTCGAGAAAGGACTCAGCACATAGTCCGCCAGATCCCAATTCTTCGGTTTCTCTCCGACACCAACGCGAATCCGCTTAAACTTATCGCTTCCAAGCTGTGCAATAATATTTTTGATTCCGTTATGCCCACCGGCACTTCCTTTCTTCCGGACACGGATATACCCCGGCGCCAGATTGATATCATCATAGATCACTACCAGCTCTTCCTCCGGATCAATTTTATAATAGTTTACCAGCTCAGCCACAGATTCCCCGCTTAAGTTCATATAAGTCAACGGCTTCGCCAGAATTACCTTCTGTCCGGCGATCACACCCTTGCCATACATCGCCTTATGCTTCACACCGGAAGACGGCACCCGGTACTCGTCCACCAGAAAATCAATCGTATCAAATCCCACATTATGCTTTTGTTCCTTCATACTGCCTGGTGGGATTACCAAGTCCTACTACAATATACATAAAAGTCTCCCTGAAATATACATTCTAAACAGATATATCTGCTGATGCAGACATCATCCTATATGAAAGTCAACTAAAATAAACCACCTCTGATTCCGGCGGATCACATGCTTGATTTCCTGTGCATACAGCACAGGACCTTCTTCGTGGTAGACCTCCATATACTCCCAGCCCACTTTAGCCGTTACCATTACCCATTGTCCCATCACCAGCTTTTGGCATCCGGACTCTTGCATACATATCCGATAAATGAGGTGTCATCCGCACAGCAGGTCATCGCCATACGGCCAGGCACGAAGTATCCTGCACCCACGTCCCGGCTTTTCAGGACAATTCCGCGGAATTTTACAGTTTTTCCTCATAACGGTCCGGATTGTCTCCCATATCCACATAAAAAGATTCCGTAATCCACATCATCAATAACAATCGGATCAGCGTTCAAATCGTACGGTACGGAGTCTTCAAAAATATCCGTCAGTTCTCCAGTATTATCCTCAAATAGAATCTCCGCGCCAGGATTTACAACTTTGATACTCCTCCTGAAATTCGCCAACGGAAGATCCGTCGAAC
>VOFB01004258.1_pt1 | contig 11195 bp, 19 predicted proteins | sample 5384141 | NCBI WGS metagenome assembly VOFB01 (sample SAMN12384721, study PRJNA508395) | human gut metagenome | isolation source: healthy gut A | host: Homo sapiens
GATCACCAGGGACATCCCCAATGTGTGGGCGAGGACGCCCTGAAGGACCTGGACGAGCGGGGGCATCATCCGGGTGGGCGCCGAGGTGCGTTCCGGCGATATCCTGGTGGGCAAGGTCACCCCCAAGGGCGAGACCGACCTGACCGCCGAGGAGCGCCTGCTCCGGGCCATCTTCGGCGAGAAGGCCCGGGAGGTCCGGGATACCTCCCTGAAGGTGCCCCACGGAGAGAGCGGCATCATCGTGGATGTCAAGGTCTTCACCCGGGAGGCAGGTGACGAGCTCTCTCCCGGCGTCAACCAGGTGGTCCGCGTCTACATCGCCCAGAAGCGCAAGATCTCCGTGGGCGACAAGATGGCCGGCCGCCACGGCAACAAGGGCGTTGTCTCCCGCATCCTGCCCCAGGAGGATATGCCCTTCCTGCCCGACGGCACCCCCCTGGACATCGTGCTCAACCCCCTGGGCGTGCCCTCCCGTATGAACATCGGCCAGGTGCTGGAGGTCCACCTGGGCTACGCCGCCAAGACTCTGGGCTGGAAGGTGGCCACCGCCCATCTTCAACGGCGCCACCGAGGAGGACATCCAGGAGTGCCTGAAGATGGCGGCCTGGCCCGGGAGGTGGGCTACGACGAGCCCCCATCGGCAAGCAGCTCTATCTGGCACCCAGGAGGAGGGCGGCGAGCTGCGGGCCCTCACTCCGGAGGAGATGGCGGACAACGTCCAGGTCCGGGAGTGGCAGAAGGCCGGCCAGCTGCGTCTGGTGGACGGCAAGAACTGGCTGTATGACGGCCGTACCGGCCAGCGGTTTGACAACCCCGTCACTGTGGGCTACGTCTACTTCCTGAAGCTGCACCACCTGGTGGATGATAAGATCCACGCCCGCGCCACCGGCCCCTACTCTCTGGTCACTCAGCAGCCTCTGGGCGGCAAGGCCCAGTTCGGCGGCCAGCGCTTCGGCGAGATGGAGGTGTGGGCCCTGGAGGCCTACGGCGCCGCCTATACCCTCCAGGAGATCCTTACCGTCAAGTCCGACGACGTCACCGGCCGTGTGAAGACCTACGAGTCCATCGTCAAGGGCCACAACGTGCCCGGCCCGGCGTGCCCGAGTCCTTCAAGGTGCTGGTCAAGGAGCTCCAGTCCCTGTGCCTGGACATGAAAGTGCTGGATGCGCAGGGCAACGAGATCGAGCTGAAGGACGACGACGAGGACGCCTACCAGCCCGGCCGCCGCGATGACGACGACGATTTCTATTTCTCCGCGGAGGACTCCGACTTCTCCGCCGCCGGCTACACCCTGAAGGGGGGAGAGCGACGACGATGACCTGGAAGTGGGGAGAGCACGAACGATTCCATGGACGGACGAGGACTTCTGCCGACGATTTTGAGAGAAAAGGGAGGAGATTGAACGATGAGTTATACGGAGTTTGACGCCATTCAGATCGGCATCGCCTCCCCTGAGCAGATCCGCGAGTGGTCTTACGGCGAGGTCAAAAAGCCGGAGACCATCAACTACCGCACCCTCAAGCCCGAGAAGGACGGCCTTTTCTGTGAGCGCATCTTCGGGCCCACCAAGGACTGGGAGTGCAACTGCGGCAAGTACAAGAAGATGCGCTACAAGGGCAAGGTCTGTGAGCGCTGCGGCGTGGAGGTCACCAGCACCAAGGTGCGCCGGGAGCGCATGGGCCACATTGAGCTGGCCGCCCCTGTCTCCCACATCTGGTACTTCAAGGGTATCCCCCTCCCGGATGGGCCTGCTGCTGGACATCAGCCCCCGGATTCTGGAGAAGGTGCTGTACTTCGCCAGCTATATCGTCACCGATCCCGGCTTGTCCCCTCTGGCCCAGAACCAGATCCTCTCCGAGAAGGAGTACCGCGATATGCGGGAGAAATATGAGGATGACTTCCAGGCCGGCATGGGTGCCGAGGCCGTCAAGAAGCTGCTCCAGCAGATCGACCTGGAGGCGAACTGTCTGCCCAGCAGCTGCGCAGCGAGCTGAAGGACGCCTCCGGACAAAAGAAAGCCCGCATCGTCAAGCGGCTGGAGGTGGTGGACGCTTCCGCCTCTCCGGCAACAAGCCGGAGTGGATGATCATCGACGTGCTGCCCGTGATCCCGCCGGATATCCGTCCCATGGTGCAGCTGGACGGCGGCCGTTTTGCCACCAGTGACCTGAACGACCTGTACCGCCGGGTCATCAACCGGAACAACCGCCTGAAGCGCCTGATGCAGCTGAACGCCCCGGATATCATCATACGCAATGAAGAAGCGGATGCTCCAGGAGGCGGTGGACGCCCTCATCGACAACGGCCGCCGCGGCCGCCCGGTCACCGGCGCCAACAACCGTGCGCTCAAGTCCCTGTCCGATATGCTCAAGGGCAAGCAGGGCCGCTTCCGCCAGAACCTGCTGGGCAAGCGTGTGGACTACTCCGGCCGAAGTGTTATCGTGGTCGTCCCGTGCTGAAGATCTACCAGTGCGGCCTGCCCAAGGAGATGGCCATTGAGCTGTTCCGCCCCTTCGTGATGAAGAAACTGGTGGAGGATGGTCTGGCCAACAACATCAAGGCCGCCAAGAAGATGGTGGAGAAGGGGGAGGGCGCCGTTTGGGACGCTCTGGAGTTCGTCATCAAGGACCACCCCGTCATGCTCAACCGTGCGCCCACGCTGCATCGCCTGGGCATCCAGGCCTTCGAGCCGGTGCTGGTGGAGGGCCGGGCCATCAAGCTCCATCCTCTGGTCTGTACCGCCTTCAACGCCGACTTTGACGGCGACCAGATGGCCGTCCACGTGCCCCTGTCCGCCGAGGCCCAGACCGAGGCCCGCATCCTGATGCTCTCCGCCAACAACCTGCTGCGGCCCCAGGACGGCGGCCCAGTCACCATCCCGACACAGGATATGATCCTGGGCTCCTACTACCTGACCTACAGCCGGGAGGAGGGGCACCATTGGAGGCGGCCATATCTTCGCCGACAAGGATGAGGCCCTGCTGGCCTATGACGCCAAGGTCAGGTCGCTCGGCACTCGCCCATCAAGGTCCGCCTCTACCGGGAGGTGGACGGCGAGTGATGCGCTGCACGTGCACAAGCTGGTGGAGACCACGGTGGGCCGCCTGGCCGCCTATTTTAACGAGGCCATCCCCCAGGACCTGGGCTTCGTGGACCGCAGCGACCCCGAGGCCATGTTTGAGCCGGAGATCAATTTCGTCACCGGCAAAAAGCAGCTGGGCAAGATCATCGACAAGTGCATCACCAAGCACGGCTTCACCGTCTCCGCCGGCGTGCTGGACGCCATCAAGGACCTGGGCTACCACTACTCCACCGTGGGCTCCCTGACCGTGGCCATTGCGGACATGACTGTCCCGCCAAGAAGTATGAGCTCATCGCCAGACCGAGAAGGAGATCATCAAGATCGACCGGCAGTACCGCCGCGGCCTGATCACCAACGACGAGCGCTACCGCCTGTCCGTTCAGGCGTGGGAGAAGACCACCAAGGACGTGACCGACGCCCTGCGGGAGTCCATGGACCGCTACAACCCCATCTATATGATGGCCGACTCCGGCGCCCGCGGTTCTATGAATCAGATCCGTCAGCTGGCCGGTATGCGCGGCCTGATGGCCGATACCGCCGGTCGTACCATCGAGATCCCCATCAAGGCAAACTTCCGTGAGGGCCTGTCCGTCCTGGAGTACTTCATCTCCGCCGAGGCGCCCGTAAGGGTATGGCCGACACGGCTCTGCGTACCGCTGACTCGGGTTACCTGACCCGCCGTCTGGTGGACGTGTCCCAGGAGGTCATCATCCGGGAGGACGACTGCGGCACCCGGGACGGCATCGAGGTCAGCGAGATCGAGGAGTACGGCCAGGTCATCGAGACCTTCGGCGAGCGGCTCCACGGCCGCTACCCCGCCGAGGACATTGTGGACCCCGCCACCGGCGAGGTCCTGTTCAGCCGGGACACCATGCTCCGCAATGAGGACGCCAAGGTGCTGGAGGCCCACGGCATCCACTCCGCCAAGATCCGCTCCGTCCTCACCTGTGAGGCACGCAGCGGCGTGTGCGCCAAGTGCTACGGCATCAACCTGGCCATCGGCGAGCCGGTGGGCGCTGGCGAGGCGGTAGGCATCATCGCCGCACAGTCCATCGGTGAGCCCGGAACCCAGCTGACCATGCGTACCTTCCACACCGGCGGCGTCGCCGGCGACGATATCACTCAGGGTCTTCCCCGAGTTGAGGAGCTGTTCGAGGCCCGTAAGCCCAAGAAGATGGCCCAGCTGGCCGAGATCAGCGGCCGGGTGTCCATTGAAGAGACCAAGCGCAACATTATGTGCAACGTGACCATCACCGCCGACGACGGCGAGGTGGTGACCTATGCCCTGCCCTATGCCGCCGGCCTGCGCGTCAAGGACGGCGACGTGGTGGCCAAGGGCGACCAACTCACCGAGGGCGCCCTGTCCCCCCACGAGGTGCTGCGCATCCGCGGGCTGTCCGCCTGTCACAACTATCTGATCCGCGAGGTTCAGAAAGTGTACCGTCAGCAGGGCGTTGACACCAACGACAAGCACATCGAGGTCATCGTCCGCCAGATGATGCGCAAGGTCCGGGTGGAGGACGCGGGAGATTCCGACCTGCTCTCCGGCGCTACCATCGACATCATCGAGTTCTGGGACGCTGAGAAGGCTGTGAGGACCCGCATGGAGGCCGGGGAGAAAGAACGAGCTGGGCGAGGACCTGCGCCTGCCCACCTGCACCCGCCTGCTCATGGGCATTACCAAGGCCTCTCTGGCCACCGAGTCCTGGCTGTCTGCCGCCTCCTTCCAGGGGTGGAGGCCGCTGCCGACACCCAGGAGGACAGCGGAACGCTGGTGTAATATCGCTCCTTCCCCAACAGAACAGCACGTCGGTGAAAGCCCCGGCGCATGCGCGCCGGGGCTTTTGTCAGTTTGTTGTTTCCCACCCCAGGGCGGCGGCTGGGGAGGGCAGTCGGAACGGGTGAAAGGGAAATAAACTCTGTTGAAAGTTATGTCAACTGAAAAACACCTTGACGGAAGAGGAGGCGGCGGGCTATCATAGAACGAAAAGGAGGGGAGCACCATGATAGAGTGGCTGATGGCGCTGGTGATGGCGGGGATCGTGGCCCTCTGGCTGTATCAGAACGGAAAGGATGGAAAATAACGGGACCGGATGCCGGTCCTGTACCTGCTGCCAGGGCGGCGGCGGAAGAGGAGGAACGTATGGATCTGCTGGTGACATTGGATCAGAATTACCTGGGACCGCTGCGGGTGCTGCTGGGCTCCCTGTTTCTCAATGATCCAGGGAGGAATTTCATATCTATATGATCGAAGAGGGGCTGACCGGGGCACAGGTGGAGGAGCTTTCCAGCTGTGCCGGGCCCACCACAGCCAGCTGCACCCGCTGGAGGTCCCGGACGGCCTGTTCACGGACGCACCGGTGGTGCGGTACTACTCCCGGGCCATGTACTACCGCCTTCTGGCGGCAGAGCTGCTGCCCCGGGAACTGGACAGGGTGCTCTATCTGGACCCGGATATCCTGGTGATCCGGCCGGTGCGGCCCCTGTATGAGACACAGCTGGAGACAGCCTGCTGGCGGCGGCCAGCCACAGCGGGTTGACCGGGATGTCTGACTATGTAAACAAGATCAGGTTGTCCAACTATGAGGCGGAGAGCTACTACAACTCCGGTGTGCTGTTGATGAACCTTCCCCAGATGCGGGAGGAGATGCGCCCGGCAGATATTTTCGCCTACGCCAGGGAGTACGAGGAGCGGCTGATCCTGCCGGACCAGGACATCCTCAACGGCCTGTACGGCACCCGGATCCTGGGTGTGGACGACAGTGTGTGGAACTATGACGCCCGGCGATATGACCGCTACTGGCTGGGCAGCCACGGGAGAAGGATATGGACTGGGTGATGGACCACACGGTGTTCCTCCACTTCTGCGGCAAGAACAAGCCCTGGTCCAGAGGGTATGAGGGACATTTTTCCGCCCTCTATAAGCACTACCAGCGCCTGCTGGGGAGGTGTAACGCAGAGAGGCTGTCGAAAAAGTAGTAGCCTGCCGCACGCAGGGCCTGACCGCCTGCGGCGGACAAACCCCACACTTACAGCCTGAGAAGTGTTTTCCCCGGCGTACATGCCGGGGGAAAACAGGTCAGAACTGGATTTGCGCCTGCGTGTGCGAACTCTGGGAGGCTTTTTTCATAAGCTGAGGGGCGCGGCCTGGAATCAGGCCGCGCCCCGTGATCTCGACATAGGGCCCTGACGGATCATAGGCCTTCAAACGTGCCCAGGAACAGGGGCACTCCGTTCTGCAGGTCCACGATGCCATAGAGGAAGGGGCGGTCGAAGATCAGGGTGACGCCCTCCTGGGGCGGGGCGGCGCCGGATGCCGCGGCAACCACTGTGGCGGCCGCCGCCCGGTGCCCTCCTCATTGACTTCGATCCTGGCGGCATGGATCACCTGGGAGAGGTAGTACCCCTGGGGTCATCCCCCAGCAGGGAGAAGTCGGCCAGGTCCGGGTCAAAAGCGTCCGTCAGTCCAAGAGCGGCCAGGGCGTCTTTCAGCTCTCCCGACCACTCCTGCTCAAATTTGGGCAGGGACAGGCGGAGGAAGAAGGTCTCCTCCCTGCCGGAGAGGAGGGCGGACAGCCCCTCCCCGGTGAGGGAGGACAGCCAGCGCTCAAAGTCCGGGACGCCGGAGGACTGCCGGGGCATGAGGGCGAAGAAAGCCAGCCGCCCGTCGTCATAGGGGAGGAGGACGCCTTCGTCGCTGCCGCTTTGGAGATAGGTCAGAGAGCGGGAGGTGCTGGAGGAAGTCCAGGGGCTCCGCAGTTCCGTCGGCCCGGGTGAAGTCCCGTGTAACGGTGTCGCTGGGGTCAGAATTTTGGCCGCCCAGGTGTTCTTCAGGTAGAGGGCATTGACCATCAGGGCGGCGGCGTCCTCCCGAAGGGCCGCTGGATGATCTGGGGGGATCATGCCTGCGGTATGGTCTGACACCCAGCCGTTGAGGGCGGGGACGATGACTGGGGCGGACAGGTCCTCCTGGAACACCTGAGCGTCGAAAATGCCGGAGCATCTGCCTACAAAGTCTTCTTGCATACGGCCCTCCGGGTCGGTCCACAGGCTGTCGGCGATGGAGCACTCCGTGGAGCCCCCAGTCCTCCATAGAGTTTCATGAGGGCAGAGCAGGAGACGTTGAGGGCCTCCAGGCTGGCACCGTCCCCCAGCACCTCCCGGAACTGGTCCAAGGTCTCCCCCATCAGCACCATTGGCGGCCATGGATAGTGCCAGGGCCGCGGAAAGGGGGGATAGGAGCGTTCCCTCCCCCTCCTGGCGGGCAGTTTTCAACAGGTCCAGCCCAAATTCAGACAGGGCGGACCAGACGGCGGGGGTCTCAGGTCATAACGCATCATCTCCTCTTCGGAGATCGTCACCGGCTGGGCAGAGAGAGGCTGCGGGGCGGCAGAGGCGGAGCAGCCCGACAGAGCGGACAGCCCCAGGGTGCAGGTGAGGAGCAGGGCGGAGACGCGTTTCATAAGATCCCTCCTTGTTTTTTGATAGGGCCTGTGTGGGACAGCGCCGTAATGGCGGGGGAGACTCTCCCGTCTTTTACTCTGTTAGACGGCGGAAGGGGAAAAAAGTTCCCTGGGGGAGAAAAATAGAGGCGGGAGGACGCAGAGCGGCCTGTGGGATGCGTGTCCTTCCCGTCCCCGCGCAGGGCGGAACATCTCTGACAGATCCTACGGCCGCGACTGGGACGGGAGAAGGAAGGCCCCTCATCCGTCGCGGCATACGCCGCGGCACCTTCCCCCCAAAGGGAAGGCTTTGGGCGGGCAGAGCCCTTTGGGCCATCCTGCGGGTGGGACGGGCAAGATGCACACCGCTCCCGGTCCCGCAGGGAACAGGAACGACCAGGGGAAGCTTTGGCACAGGGATATAAGATGGAATTTTGAGTTTTGCATCAAAACAGAAGAAAATTTGCTCTTGACGGCGGGCAGAGACCATGGTATAATCCGAAATTGCGGTGGTAGGGGCATTCTGCCCTTTTACCCGATGAAACGCCCCCGGCGACGGGGGAGAGGAGGGGCACCGAAATGCTCGAAGAACTGAAAGCGGGTTCCAGGGTCGTGGGAGCCAAACAGACCCGGCGGGCCCTGAAGGACGGACGTGCGAAAAGGGTCTACATGGCCAAGGACGCCGACCCCAGGCTCCTCCAGCCGCTGGTGCAGGAGGCGGTGCGGCAGCGCGTCCCCCTCATCCAGGTTGACACCATGCGCCAGCTGGGGAGGCCTGCGGCATCTCCGTGGGCGCCGCCATCGTGGCGGCGGTATGACCCCATATTTTTGGTTTTAACAGAATAAGGTCTGCCTACTTTTAATCAGCTGGTCGGAAGGGCCGTGAGCAGGTGACTTACAAGTCCACTTCCCCCCCCGCCCTCCAGCATGGCCTGAACACTCTGAAGAGCCGTCAGACCGACCTGCACGCTCCCCAGAAGAGAGGTGTCTGCACCGCGGTGCGTACTTCCACCCCCAAAAAGCCGAACTCCGCACTGCGGAAGATCGCCCGTGTGCGTCTGACCAACGGTTATGAGGTCTCTGCGTATATCCCCGGTGTCGGCCACAACCTGCAGGAGCACTCCGTGGTTCTGATCCGAGGCGGCCGTGTTAAGGACCTCCCTGGCGTTCGGTACCACATCATCCGCGGCACTCTGGATACCCAGGGCGTCAACGGCCGTATGCAGAGCCGTTCCAAGTACGGTGCCAAGCGTCCCAAGGCCGGCAAGAAGTAAGGAGCCCGGGAAAAAATTTTTTGACTGATTTTTTGCGCAGCGCAAATCACCCGCCCGCCGCTCAAATCGCTGAGATTTGAGGCTTGGAATTGCATTGTGCGTTCTGCGCAAGGCAAACCGCCTTGGGCCGAGCGTTTTCCTATATTTTTAATATGGGCAGACCTCGGACAGGCATTACACAAACAGCAAGGCAGTTTGAGTACCTATGATTTCATAATTCTATATGAAGGAGGGAAGCAAAGTGCCCAGAAGAGGAAACGTACCCAAGCGGGAGGTTCTGCCCGATCCGATGTATAACTCCATCTTAGTCACTAAGCTCGTCAACAGCATCATGCTCGACGGCAAGAAGGGTGTTGCCCAGAAGGTCGTCTACGGTGCTTTCGACATTATCAAGGAGAAGACGGAGAAGGACCCCCTGGAAGTGTATACCGCAGCTCTCGAGAACATCATGCCTTCTCTGGAGGTCAAGGCCCGCCGTGTGGGCGGCGCCACCTACCAGGTGCCTATGGAGGTCCGGCCCGAGCGGCGGCAGACCCTGGGCCTGCGCTGGCTCACCGCCTATGCCCGCCCGCGGCGAGAAGACCATGAAGGAGCGGCTGGCCGGCGAGATCATGGACGCCGCCAACAGCCTCGGACGCCGTGAAGAAGCGTGAGGACACCCACAAGATGGCTGAGTCCAACAAGGCTTTCGCTCACTATCGCTGGTAATAAGGAGAGAAACAGTATGCCTAGGAAAGTTACTCTTAGAGAATACCAGAAACATCGGCATCATGGCCCACATCGACGCTGGAAAGACCACCACCACCGAGCGCATCCTCTACTACACCGGCGTCAACTACAAAATCGGCGAGACCCATGACGGCACCGCCACCATGGACTGGATGGCTCAGGAGCAGGAGCGCGGCATCACCATCACCTCTGCGGCTACCACCTGCTATTGGAAGGGGTCTAAGAACCAGTTCCCCCAGACCCGTCTGAACATCATCGACACCCCGGGCCACGTGGACTTCACCGTGGAGGTGGAGCGCTCCCTGCGCGTGCTGGACGGCTCTGTTACCGTCATGTGCGCCAAGGGTGGTGTGGAGCCTCAGTCTGAGACTGTCTGGCGCCAGGCGGATAATTATAAGTCCCCCGTATGATTTACGTCAATAAGATGGACATTATGGGCGCGGACTTCTACAACGTTCTCAACATGATTCACGAGCGTCTCAAGTGCAACGCCGTGCCCATCCAGCTCCCTATCGGCAGGAGGAGACCTTCAAGGGCATCATTGACCTGGTGGAAATGGATGCCGACGTCTACTACGATGAGCTGGGCAAGGACATGCGTGTGGAGGAGATCCCCGCCGATATGATGGAGCTGGCCCAGGAGTACCGCACCAAGCTGGTGGACGCCTGTGCCGACATCGACGAGGAGATCATGGAGCTGGCGCTGGAAGAGAAGCCCATCCCCAGGAGAAGCTGCGTGCCGCTCTGCGCAAGGGGACCATCGAGAACCCTGGTAGTCCCCGTGACCTGCGGTACCTCTTACCACAACAAGGGCGTTCAGAAGCTGCTTGACGCTATCGTGGACTTTATGCCCTCCCCTGTGGACATCCCCGCCATCAAGGGCGTGAACCCCAGACACCGACGAGGAGGACGAGCGTCCCGCTGACGACAACGCCCCCTTCTCCGCTCTGGCCTTCAAGATCGCCACCGACCCCTTTCGTGGGCCGTCTGTCCTTCATCCGTGTGTATTCCGGCGTGCTGAACACCGGCACCACGGTGCTCAACTCCACCAAGAAGCAGAAGAGAGCGCATCGGCCGCATTCCTCCAAATGCACGCCAATCACCGGGAGGACATCGACTGGGTCTACTCCGGCGACATTGCCGCCGTGGTGGGCCTGAAGAACTCCACCACCGGCGACACCCTCTGCGACGACAAGCACCCCATTATCCTGGAGTCCATGGTCTTCCCCGAGCCCGTGATCCGCGTGGCCATTGAGCCGAAGACCAAGGCCGGCCAAGAGAAGATGGGCATTGCCCTGATGAAGCTGGCCGAGGAGGACCCCACCTTCAAGACCTACACCGACGAGGGAGACCGGCAGACTATTATTGCCGGTATGGGCGAGCTCCATCTGGAGATCATCGTGGACCGTCTGCTCCGGGAGTACAAGGTGGAAGCCAACGTAGGCGCTCCCCAGGTGGCCTATAAGGAGACCATCAAGAAGAGCGTCGAGCAGGATACCAAGTATGCCCGTCAGTCCGGCGGTAAGGGCCAGTACGGTCACGTCCGCATCACGGTGGAGCCCAACGAGTCCGGCAAGGGGCTATGAGTTCGTCAACGAGATCGTGGGCGGCGCCATCCCCAAGGGAGTATATCCCCGCCGTGGACGCCGGCATTCAGGGCGCCATGGAGG
>VOFB01004018.1_pt1 | contig 11190 bp, 17 predicted proteins | sample 5384141 | NCBI WGS metagenome assembly VOFB01 (sample SAMN12384721, study PRJNA508395) | human gut metagenome | isolation source: healthy gut A | host: Homo sapiens
CTCGTAAACTCCACCGAATTTTAGGTATCATCATTCTGTCCATCCTGAGATTTGGAAATTACGGTAGTTCACATTGATGCAATCCTATCATTCTGTCCGTTTTCCACATCGTATACATATAGATCTGCCAGTCCTGTATCTACATCCCAGTTGGTCGTATAATAAATGTATTTCCCATCTATAGAGACGCGAAATTCATATACACGTTCGCTAATGATCTTTTTCTTGCCCAATTGGTCTCCATCTAGGACAGTAATATAGATCAGAGCCATAGCCGCCTATCTCTTTTTATATAAACAGCAGCATTTTTCTCTGATTTTCCATCCCCTCATAACTCTCTACATCAGGAGGCGATTTTTTTCTACATTGAAATTTTGTCGATGTTATATAGAGTAACATGATTCGTTCCTTCATCATAGGTTGTACAATAGAACGTATCAAAAGTCTTTAATCTTGATGATAGCTCATTGTAGGAGTATTTGAAAAATATTTCTGATTTCATTCCCATCCACATTGATCTCTTTTGCAGGCTGCCCTTGTGCTTTGTAGATCATGACCGCACTTGAGTACGGACAAATAAAGCCTCATTTTCCGCTTGATTCAGATACAAGGTAGATACATTCTCTTTGATTGTTCTCTATTGTAGCAATTTCTTCAAAGTTGCCACCCTCCAAACAATAATAATGAAGGTCATAATTGCCACCCCATATCTGATCAAATTTTTCTAAAATAATTGAGAGCCATCACTTGAGACATCCAGAATATTTAAAGTTCTGATATTCTTCACTCCCTCTATCTTCCCCCAGGTTTTTAGGGCCAGAATAACCGGTTAAAAAATATCGCCTCATTGTTTTCATTGATAAAGGCAGCATGTTCGTCAAGAAGGTCATAGGCAAAATTACATAATTTTCTGCTAATTTTATTTTTTGCCATCATTAAAATGATAGAAATATACGCCCGTAATATTTTCACTTTCATCCTGCTCACACAAAAAATACATGCCAGAATCTAGGATGTATAAAATTTCTAAATTTGCTCTATCACTTATCTGCACTTCACGATTTCTATCTGTGGTAGTATAAAATAGTCCTTCTTCGCTCTTCTTTCCTATAGACAATATATTTATCATCCATGGTTCTGCCAATAAAATCGTAATCATCACTTAACTGAGCAAATATGTTTTCCGTCAAGGTATAGCTTCCATCTTCTCTTGATTTCATGGTAGTCTCCATTAATATCTTTCCAAGAGTTGTCCAATATTCATAATAATCACTATATCGCTGCTGCCACCCCGGGAAGCAAAAAATACCAGCAGCAATACAATGGCCACTATCACGACTGCGCCCCCAGCAATGATGGGTATTCTTTTTCGACGTCAATATCTTCTTGGAGATTTTTAGGCCGGATTTTTGGTCTGCTGGCTGTTGCTTTTTGTTCGTTTCCTGTCTCAACATCTTGCCGGCCCTCTGTAGATACTGTTCCTTGATTTTCCTGTTTTCTAGATCTGACATTTTCTTTTCTCCTCTGAAATTGATGATGAAATATTTAGCATCCTTGATGAAATGAAAGCATGATGAGATGTATGCTGCTAAATAGATTACTTTATCAATAATATATCAAATCCCCCGCTTTTTTATCAACGATTTACAGATAATTTTCCATTTTATATATAATATTGTACAATTTTTTTCGTACAGTAAAATATTGAGCCACCCTTTTCCCCCTTCCATGTCAAGATACTTTAAAAATTTTAGACTCCTCCAAATACATTTTAATACCATTTGTCGCACTCACATCTTGTCTTTTCGACAATAAAAACACGTAAAACGTGCTTTTTCTTCAAGGGCATGCCCATTTGTCATGCTATACCGGCCCAGCCCCTATTGCCATAAACTATATGGTATAAGTAGATCGTTAAGAGATCTCCTCTTCTTCCAAGCTTTCCTCCAAATCCAGCAGAGAAAGAGCCGGCAATTCTTCCAAACTCTCCAGCCCAAAGTGCTTTTAGAAATTGTCCGTCGTCACATAGAGATTCGGCCGGCCAATGGTATCCTTTTTTCCCCCCGCCTCCCGAATCAGCCCGCGCTCCAATAGTATGGTAATTGCGTATTGGCAGTTGACTCCTCTGATGGCGTCTACTTGCGCCCGCGTAACCGGCTGCTTATAGGCAATGATGGAAAGCGTCTCCATCACAGAATTGGTCAGAGTGGCATACACATCCTTGTTGATTAATTTTTGACTACCGGTTCATATTCCTCATTGGTACACAGTGTGATCTTCCCCCTGTATTCTGGTCATGAGCATGGGGCTCTTTTCTAATTTCAACCTCTTCTAAATCAAAAAGAAAACGGCTCAACTCCTGTAATGGAATCTCCAACTTCTGTGCCATCTGTTCTATCTCCAGGGGTTCCGGGCTGGCAAATAACGCCGCCAGGATTCCCTTTAACTGCTCTTTTTCCAAAACTCTCAATCCTCTTTACTGTACTTTTTAGAGATGTAAATGTTCTCAAAACATCCGCCCTGTGAAATGCTTATTTTGCCCTTTGCTCAACAAACCAATAGTGCTAAAGGTAACCGCCACTTCCATTTTGGTGGCGCTTTCTTCAAACAGCCCCAGAAACGTCATGTGGTTTTTAATGGTCAGCCGCGCTAAAATCAGTTTTGCCTGGTTCCTCACGCTGAACATGTCATGGGAGATGCGGATCTGGCTGGGCTGGGTTTGCATCTGCCTTTTTCTCCACCTGCTCAAGCACTTTGCGGTATGCCTCTACGAGTTCTTCCACATGTAAGTCCACTAAGGGACATTAAAAACTCTGGTCAGATAAATGTCCCTCCAATACACGAAAAAACTTTGTTTTCATCCTCCATGGTTTTCAGCTGTTCCATAGCCTCTTTATACTTTTTTGTACTCCTTTGAGGTTTTGAATCAGCTGTTGTTCCTCTGTCAGGCCATCCTCGTCCAGCTCCTCTTCCCTGCCGCTTCACTGGCAGCAGCGCTCTGGATTTGATGTGTACCAAGGTAGCTGCCATTTGCAGAAAATCGCTGGCCTTGTCCATATCCAGCTCATGAATCTCTTCCATATACTCTAAATATTGGTCTGTGATCTGGGAGACAAAATCTCCTCAATATCTATCTTTTGCCTTTCCAATGAGGTGAAGGAGCAAGTCCATCGGCCCCTCAAAACAGGAAAGCTTTACCGTGTATTCCATCTGTCCTCATACCTTCTCATGTTCATCTCTCCCCATTTCCCCTTAGGCGTTGCTCCCAGGCTATAGAAACAATCCCCAGAAAGAGGAGAAGCCATTTAGAATCCAATTTTCCACGACTGTCATAATATTTGTCAGCACCCCAGAGGCCAATAGGACAAGTAAAATAATAAAGCCATATCGCTGCAAGAACTCCACTACCTTAAAGCTTTTGTGGATAAAAACGCTGTTGATCACGTGGGAAACCATCCAGCGGCGGAATGGGAATGAGGTTAAAAATCCCCAGGCCCAGGTTAATGCTGATAATATAGTTGAGAATGTTTAACACAATTTCATTAAAAAACCCCTAAAAAATGACTAAAACGAAAATACCCGTAAATAGAAAAGCCGTCAACAGGTTCATAAAAGGACCGGCCAGGGAAATAATCGCATCATCTCTGCGGTAGTTTTTTAAGTTTCTCCGGGTTCACCATCACTGGACGTGCCCAACCAAAAAACCAAACAAAACCAGGCAAATCGTGCCGATCGGGTCCATGTGTTTGAGGGGATCGAGAGACATGCGCCCTAAATTTTTGGCTGTAGGATCTCCCAGCTTATAGGCCGCAAAGGCATGAGCCCATTCGTGCACCGTCATGGCCACCATAACGCCTAGTAGAGAATACAGCAATATGATAATTGCCGATGAAAATTGCCACTGCGCAACGCATTAAATAACATAAAATCTCTTCCAATCTCACAAAAATCTGCGATCTTAAACTTTTCAAACTACCAAGCATTATACAGGAAAATCGTCCTTGAATCAACTTTTTCCCCAGGTTTCCCTCCCCTACTAGGGATTTTACATTCTGTTCATATTCCCCTCTTTTCTGCCTTCTGATTTTGCCGGTTTCACTCACGCCTTAAAGATACTACATAAGCTGTGAAGCGTTCATTTGGCATTCATATATCCTTGCCGTATTCACATCGTAAAATGACGGCTCTGCCTTCCCTGCATTTTTCATATAGTATGGTGTTGTTTCGCTTCAATAATTGTCCGCTTTCATTTTATTCTGCTAATGTTAGTGGTATACTGTCAATATCATATATGTCTGATCATAGCTATGCCCTTACTTTCACTATTTTATTGTTTGACGCCAAACGCCTTTTCTTTTACCTATGTTTGTTGACCTCAATAAAATACTCTTCTTTTTAATATATTAAGTATCTATGCGATGCAGTATTTGCAGCTCTATTCTACGTGTGTTTGTGCCAGATATTTAAACCGGTCTCTTTTCCTGCCGCTGATTCCTCTTTAGATAGGTTCTTCTGTGTTATAAAGCAGTCTTAGCCCCACACAAAACGCCAAGTTTTTATATAGTAGAATAACAGAGGGAGCAGTACTTTTGCCTCCTCTATTATTCTACTATTAAAACTTACCCCTTACTGTTCAATGCCTCGTTTGCAAACGGGGCCTTCTCTTGCTTTGCCGCTTTCAAGAACTCCTCGCAACTTTTTTTGCCCAAAGAGGCAAATGTCAAATAATCCAAAGGCAATCAGCAATATCCCATTCCCTGCGCAAGTACATCCGCCAATGCCAGCACATTATTAGCCGCCCTAGCTGTGGCCTCGTAACTGTAGGTGTAAAAATCTCCACCAAAAGTTGTGCTGATATCCTGCCTCGTTCCGGTATCTTGCACTAAGAGGTTAATTCCCAAAAATAAGGACAATAATGCCCACAACTACACCAATCGCTGCAAACAGGTTCGGTAAAAATTTTTTCATTCTTCTTCCTCCGTTATTGATAATATGTTAGACTCTTATGTGCCTTTATAGCACAAATATTAATAGATTACATTATTTCCAATCATATCCTAAATATGTTGAAATGGGCACTTTTACATCTAAAGATGTTTACCATTTCACCTAAAAACAATTTTGCTATTTCTATCCACGGTCGCTGGTTTCCTATCATAGTACATTTCCTCACTATGAAGCTGCAATTCTACATATGGTTATTTCGAAATGGGCTCACTCTCTTACTCTTTTCAATGAATTCGAGAACTAATTTTCCCAGAACACATTTTTTATTATGTAAAATATTGGCAGTAATAAAGATCCTCCTATATCAATAGGAGGATCTTTATTTATTAGGCAATTTGCACATTTATTCTATTTCGTTCTTTTTGAGCCGCGCTCACCTGGCATGGCCTTCACACCACTTACTCCACGTGTTTGCCGCAGCACTTTTTATATTTTTACTGCTGCTGCATGGGCAAGGATCGTTCCTTCCCACCGTCTTTTTCACTGACAGCCTGCTTAGAAGCTCTCCATTCCTTTTAGATTTCCTTGCGTCTTTCTTGAGAGAATGCCATCTCCACTGTTTGAGCGTATACAGCCACTTGGCCTTTGCCTCCAACATGTTAAAAAACAGCTTTTCAAAGTCAATGGTGAGATCCAATTCTGTCGTCTCTTCCAGGCTCTAGCTCCACTTCCTTTTCAAGGCTGGTGTTGATCCCGTCTAAAAAGCCCACAAATACTACATTTTCCATCTCAAAGTTCTTGGCCACATCGCTGTATACCCCTGCTATCTTGTTTTGCTTTTCCCCAGTATTTTTTCATAGCATCTGGTCTCTTTCTGCAAAATAAGCGTCCCAGAACATCTGTGCCTGCTGTGGCGTACTTGCCTGAGATTCTATTAGTTGATTCCAATCTTCATATAAACTCATGGTATATCCTCCTCTCGTGTCTGGCAGCATTTAGCCCACTAACTTATCCAACCTCAATTTGATTTCCTTTTTGATGAAGTTTTCGGTGTTGACCACTTTTACATTCTGAAGCTCTGTGAGCAACGCCAGGTCTTTGGTCATCACACCCTCTTCAATGGTGGCAATCGAGGCCTTCTCTAGCGCGTCTGCAAACGCCACCAGCTGGCTGTTCTGATCCAGTTCGCCCTGCTTGCGCAGTGCGCCGCTCCACGCGAAAATAGTGGCCATGGAATTGGTAGAAGTCTCTTCTCCCTCCAAATGCTTATAATAGTGCCGCGTTACTGTGCCATGCGCCGCCTCGTATTCATAGTAACCCTGTGGAGATACCAGCACAGAGGTCATCATGGCCAGGCTTCCAAACGCCGTGGCAACCATATCGCTCATCACATCTCCATCGTAGTTTTTACATGCCCAAATAAATCCGCCTTTTGGAGCGAATCACTCCTGGCAACGGCATCGTCGATCAATGTATAGAAATACTGATTTGCGCTTTTTCAAACTTCTCCTTGTATTCCGCCTCAAAAATCTCTGCAAAGATATCCTTAAACCGATGGTCATACTGGCTTGAGATGGTATCTTTGGTGGCAAACCACAAATCCTGTTTGGTGTCCAGCGCATAGTTAAAACAGCTTCTGGCAAAACTGCTGATGGAATCGTCGGTGTTGTACATAGAGAGCACGACACCGCCGTTTTCGTTGTAGTCAAACACATGAAGCCTTGTCTCTTCCCCATCTTTTTTGGTGATGACCAGCTCTGCCGTGGCCGCCCCATCTACCTTGTATTCCGTATCTTTATACACATCCCCATAGGCATGACGGGCAATGGTAATCGGCTCTTCCCACGTCCGTACCGAGGGTTTTATTCCCTTTACCAGAATGGGCGCGCGAAAACAGTGCCATCTAAAATCGCGCGAATCGTCCCATTGGGGCTCTTATACATATCCTTTAAGTGGTATTCCTCTACCCGCTGTGCATTGGGAGTAATGGTCGCACACTTTACACCCACACCGTATTTTTTAATGGCCTGCGCCGCCTGAGTGGTTACGGCGTCATCCGTCTCATCTCTGTGGGGAAGCCCTAAGTCGTAATACTCCAAATTCAAATCAATATACGGCTCTAAAAGATTGACTTTAATAAAATCCCATATAATCCGCGTCATTTCGTCTCCGTCCATTTCCACCAATGGAACGGCATTTTAATTTTCGCCATGTCGTGTACCTCGCATTTATAAATATACAATCAAATTTATTGTATCGGAAATTTTCCATTTTGCAAGCAAATAGCGGCTTTTTCCTTTTCTGTTTTCCGGCAAGCCCAAGCAAAGGCAGTGCTCTTGCTGCCAAATCGCTCCGCCCATTTTCCTTCATATCAGTCCATGCTGCCAGCTAAACTCCAGGCGCATCCCAACCTGATACTATGCCTATTTATCCCTTTTGCTTATCCTTCTCCTCTCACCTCGCACATCCTCATTGCTTGCCACCCCTTGCCCCAGATCTTTTCTTTCCCTTTTTAGAGGCACCAAAAGGAGGAACCATCCCGCCAGGTATTCTTCATTCTTTGCCGCTTTGTCTCGCCGTCAGAAAACAGGTGCAGCCAGCGCAAAAACACGGCTTTCTACTGTTGAGGTCTTTTTCCTTTCGCTTATCCTTTTCCCATCACGCAAAAAACAGACGGAGTATTTTCCGCCTGCTTTTACTTTTCAGTTGTTTGAAGGAGATATTTTAATGATGTATTAAGGCTTACTTATGCTTTTTTTTTTTCAGAGAAGATGCTGCAATCTTAGATTGTGCAACTTCCACATATGCTGCCACGATGATGACCAGACCAGTGGCAATGTACTGCCAGAAGGAGTCCACGCCAGATACAATGAGGCCGATTTTCAGATGAGAACAATATCGCGCCGATAAACGTCCCCCAAGATCGTACCTCTGCCACCTGCCATGCTGGTGCCGCCGATGGCGGCCGCCGCAATGGCGTCCAGCTCATACCCGTCTGCCGCTGTGGGCTCGCCTGCCCCCAGTTTGCCGATGAGCACGATGGCCGCCAAGGTGGAGCCGATGGCACATACCATATACGCCTTGATCTTGTTCCACTCGATGCGTATGCCCGAAAGTCTGGCTGCCTCCTGGTTGCCCAGAGCATATACGTAGCTTCCAAACTTGGTCTTTCTCAAAATCAGCGCCGCAATAATGGCAAAACAGATGAGGATGACAATGGAACCCCGAATTCCCGAATCCGGTATGATCTCGCCGTATACTAGGTTTCTGTATTCTGTGGGAATGCCTGAAATGGGATACCCGCCGGTGATGACATAGGCAATACCACGGTATAAAGACATGGTGCCCATGGTGGCGATAAACGGCTGAAGTGTCATCTTGGCCACTAAAACCCATTGATGAATCCTAAGACAATACCAATGATCAGCGTGATGATGATCGCCAGCGCAATGTTCATCCCACCTACCAGCATGAGGGATAGAGATACCCCGGTGAGCGCTACAATGGAACCTACCGAAAGGTCAATCCCGCTGGTGATGATAACATAGGTCATACCCACACCCATCAGTCCAAAGATAACAGCCTGCTCTACAATGTCCCGCAAGTTCTGTGGCGTTAAAAACATGGGGCTGATAATGGAAAAGATAATGATCATCCCAATCAGGCCGACAATCAAGCTCATTTCCCTTTGCAAGTTTTTAAAAAGTTTTTTCTCTTTCATCCCTAAATTCCTCCTAAAGCAAGATTGAGAAGCGCATTTTCACTCGAATTCGCTGCGCATCATTTCGCCGGTGATTTCCCCTTCATGCATGATGATAATTCTATCGCTCATCCCAATTACCTCAGGCAATTCAGATGACACCATGATGATGGATTTCCCCTGTGCCACCAGCTCTTCCATGAGATGATAGATCTCCGCCTTAGCGCCCACGTCAATCCCCTTGGTGGCCTCGTCAAATATGAGAATATCCGCATCTGTGGAAAGCCATTTGGCGATGATGACCTTTGTTGGTTTCCGCCAGAGAGATTGACCGTCATAAAATCAGGGTCTTCCGGTTTTAAATTTACCTTTTGCCCCAGCTCAAACGCCCTCTTTTTCTTAGCCTTGTGGTTGACCAAACCGCGCTTTGTGAATTTTTCCAGAGAAGGCAGGCAGATGTTGCTGGCATTGCTCAGGTCTTTGACAAACCCCTGTGTCTTTTTGCTCTCCGGCAGCAACCCAATCTTTCTTTTCACTGCGTCATGGGGCGAGCTATTGACGATCTTTTTCTCCTTTTAAGAAAATCTCCCCGCCGGTGATCTTCTCCGCGCCAAAATCGCCTGCACCACATCTGTTCGCTTGCCCCACCAGGCCAAAAAAGCCCAGTATTTCACCTTTTTTCAGCTTAAAATTGATGTCCTTAAATACGCCTTGCTTATTTAGACCCTTTACCTCCAGCACACACTCATCTTCCACAACCTGAGAGGGCTGGTGCCTCTTGGCGAACATAGAGACGTCTCTGCCAATCATGCTGTGAATGAGCTCTTCTTTGGTGAGCCCTCCATCTCATAGGTGCCGATGTATTTGCCATCTCAGCACTGTGGTTCTGTCGGAAAGCCGGAAAATCTCCTCCATGCGGTGGCTGATATAGATGATAGTAATTCCCTGCTGCTTGAGCTCAGAGATGATCTCAAATAGCGTCTCTGTCTCATTGGCGCTTAAGGACGACGTAGGTTCGTCAAAGGAAATGATTTTCGCGTTAACATGCAGCGCCTTGGCGATCTGCAAAATCTGCATTTGGCCGGTGCTGAGCGATCCTACTTTATCTGTAGGCTTTACATTTGTCTTGAGCCGCTTTAAAAGCGCTGCGGCCTGCTCGTTCATCTTCTTATAATCTATAAAATGCCTTTTGGGTTCACACCCCAGCATAATATTCTGTGCTACTGTCATATCTGGAATCACGTTGATTTCCTGGTGTACTTTTTGGCAATGCCAAACAAAATTGCCTCATGAGCGGAATGAAAACTAACTTTTTTTCCATCAATGGAAACAGTGCCATCTGAGGGTTGGTAAATTCCATGTAAAATATTGAGCAATGTGGATTTCCCTGCTCCATTTTCGCCAAGCAGTGTATGTATTTCGCCCTTTTAATCGAAAAGCTCACATCATCAAGAGCTACACACCCTGGAAATCTTTTTAGAAATGTTCTCAAAGACGATATAATTATCCTCATTCATATTTCGAGCTCCTTTCGCCACCTTGTGTATGATGATCACAATATATTCCCTTGCAGACTTACTTGAGGATATGGCCTATGACCTGCCAGCTCAACTGGTTTTTTGGTTATTTTGGCAAGGGAAAATCCCTTTTCCCTTGCCAAAATGAAAGATCACTTATTATTTGCTGGCATTGTATTCAGAAGCCTTCACATACTTCAGATCAACCCATCCAGTGGTCTGCGCCGCATCTGCCGATGCATTGGTGCTGTCGCAAATTCCCTCATAGCAGATGACTCTTTCCGGCAAATTCTCACCGTTCAGCAGCCGGAAAAATCATTTCCAAAGCCATTTTGCCGAAATAGTATGGGTAATTATTTACCGTCAAATTGAGCTCTCCATTTTGAATGGACTGAATTGCCTCGCTGGTAGCGTCTGTTCCGCCGATGATGATCTCACCAATCTTGTCTGCTTCCCTTGCAGATTCCAAAGCGCCCATGGCCATGGTGTCGTTGTTGCAGTAAATGCCCTTTAAGTTGGGGTACTTTTTAATGAGAATATCCGCCGCGTCTTTGGCGAGCATGCGATCCCATTCAGCATTTTGCTGATCTACTACCGTGATGTTCAGCTCTGGATGTGCTTCAAAATACTCTGCAAAGCCGTCTGTTCTGCCAATGGCAGCTGTGTTGTTGGGGATTCCCGTGATAATTGCCACTTCTCCGCCTTCTTCCCCGATCATCTCCGCCATTCTCTCGGCAGCCAGCGAACCTTCCAGGTATGCGCTCACGCCTACATAGTAGGGCAGATATGGGTTCTCGTCAAAATTACACTCTGTGGGATGACGGGAATGCCAGCAGCCTCTGCCTGTTCTACGCCAGGCGCTAGGTTGGCGTCGGTAATCGGCGCAATGATGATGGCGTCATACTGTTTGTTGATCATGTCCTGCATAATGGAAAGCTGGCCTTCTGTATCGTCTTCGCCTTGCCCTGCCTCGAATATCCAGCGTCACGTCAAATCCCGCTTCGGTGAGCCGTGTTGCCTCCTCTT
>VOFB01000546.1_pt1 | contig 11174 bp, 9 predicted proteins | sample 5384141 | NCBI WGS metagenome assembly VOFB01 (sample SAMN12384721, study PRJNA508395) | human gut metagenome | isolation source: healthy gut A | host: Homo sapiens
GTACAGCCGCCATCAGACGGTGTGCGGCACGAAGGATTCATGCAGAAATATCCTGTTCCCTGTCTTCTGCTCGATGAATATGGCAAGGAACCTTTGTCCGGTGAGCAGTTTGAGCGGATGATGGAGCAGTATAAACATCCTTTTACGGCAGTTATCGGCGAGGAGGCGCGGCGGAAGAATATGCCGAATGAGATGAATTATATCATGGACTACCGGCTTATTCATTGTTTGAGGAACGGTTTGCCGTTGGATCAGGATGTGTATGATGCCGCCGAATGGTCCTGCATTACGGAACTGAGCGAGCGTTCCGTGCGGCAGGGCAGTGTTCCGGTGGAGATTCCCGATTTCACACGAGGGGACTGGAAAGAGAGATAATGCTGTAGGTTCTTTAGCACAGGGGGATAAACCGAATGGTTCTCACCTGAAGATGAAAAGAACGCTGATATTTTAATCTCCAGATGAAAATATAGGCTTGTTTATTGAACTCCCATTGATGTTATCGTTTCTTGTCTTGTGGTGTTTCCACTATTATTTTTCCTTCTTTCATGGTGAACTGTGCGATTTTCAAATCATTTAGGGCGTCCAGTACGGTATTCACCGGGAGTTGGCGGTTGATATGGAAATAGATGCGTTCGTCCAGTAACGGACGTGAACGGAATACGATGCTGATGTTATACCATGAACCTATATCTTGCATGACTTGCCTCAAGTCGGTATTGTCAAAAGAAAATTTATTCTCCGCCCATCCTTTTCTCTTCTCCGTATCGACTCTTTTCAATTGGAGTTTTCCTTGTTTATCCAAGGATATTTGTTCCCCCGGGTGCATTTCCTTACTTTGATTGCGCTTGGTATGACTTACATTCACTCGTCCTTGATAGAGGATGACATCCGGCGAGTAACGGGGATAGGCTTTCACATCGAACACCGTTCCCAGTACTCGTGTTTGTAGTTGCTCGGTGCATACTATAAAGGGGCGGGAAGCGTCTTTGGCTACTTCAAAACGGGCCTCTCCGCTTAGTTTGACACTGCGAATGGTATCTGTAAACTCCTTTAGATACTCCAGACGGCTGTTTGCGCCGAGCAATACCTTGCTTCCGTCGCTTAATTGAACGGAGGTAATGGTAGCGGGCGGGGGTGCTTACAATTATCCTTTTCCCTTCTTTCCGAAAAGTAATTTCCTCAGGAACTTCCAGTGAAGTGAAGACTTCCACTTCCTGCTGCTCAGGTTGCAGTAAAGGCTGGAATACAAGTGCCAAGGCGATGACAGCGGCGGCTATACCCCGTATCGTTATTCGTCGGATAGATTGGTGTCTGATACGGTGACGACGGATGAATGTCTGCCAGGCTTTCGGGTTTCGTCTGCGGTGGGAATATCCCCAATGCTTCACCAAAGAGTTGTTCCAATTGATGGTCATTCCAAGTTCCGTTTTGGGGGGAGTCTTGGTTATGGGGATTCTTTCCGTTGTCCGGATGGATGTGGTCATTTGTTGAAAACTCCTTTTTCATTGTTTATCCTCCTTTTTCAGTATCGCTTCGCGCAGAGTCCGCAATGCTTTTGATATATGTTTTTTCACGGTGTCGGGGCTGATTCCCAATTCGTCGGCTACCTGTTGATATGTTTTTTTCTCCCAATAGCAGCTTCGCAAGATGGTGCAAGTCGGTTCGGGCAAACTGCGGGCTATGTTTTCCGCTTGCTGCAACAGTGCCTCGTGTGCGCGGTAACCCTGATTCATTTCCGCACGGGTGGCTTCGATGAGGCGGTCTATGTGTTGCTGTTCCACATTCAAATGCTTCAAGCGGTTGAGGCATCCGTTACGCACGGTGGCATAGAGCCAGGCGCTACGGGTGTTTTCCTTTAGTTGGTCGAACTCCTTCCAGGCTTGTTCCATGGTTTCGCTTACTATGTCCTTGGCTTCTTCCGTATTGCTCATCAGGGTGGTAGCAAAGCGGACGAGGCGTGGGTACATTTCTGCGAACAGTCGTTCGAAGTGCTCTTCTTTATGGTTTCTTCTCCTGAATAAAATCTGCATGTTTCCTTGTCTTCCGTGAACAAAGGTACGGAAATTTCCTTTTCTCCGCTGGGGTTACAGACGATTCTTTTCGCTTTGTCCGGCTCCGGTTCCTTTATATTTGCTCTTGGTGGCATTGAATTTATAGGATACTTGGAGGCCGAAGCGTTGGAAATCCCGGTAAATCCGATTTTCCATATAGGCATCTATGCCGTATAAATCAAAATGGAAATACCCTGTTCTAAGAATATCATTGGCGGTGAATGTTATGGTGAGTGTCTCTTTTAAAAAGGATTTGGAAAGGCGTGCATTGATTTGTCCTTCCGTGCGCGTTACAAAAATCCTTGCCGGGAAGCGGTGGAGAGATATCCTTCCATATTGAAGAACCAGCCTTTGGGAAGGTTGAAGTTGTTGTCCAGACTGATATAGAAACGGGGTTGGTTCCGGTGTTCGGTGATTCCTATTTTATTCGCATTCATGTCCAAAAAAAGCCATATTCACATTGAGTTGTGGTTCCCAACACCCCAGTTTGGGAGAGGCGTTGAAACTAATGCCGTAATTATGGGTTGTAGGAATGGTCTGTGTGGCAAATAAGAGGACGCCCGGATGTGTATCTTCCTTGTAGGGCATAATTATATTGGTATACATATTGAGAATACGGCTGAAATAGGCTGAGAAATAGAGCCAATTCCAAGAGGCGCCGGCCGAAAAGCGATGCGTCTTTTGGGTTTTCAGCAAAGGGTTTCCTTGAGAATACTCATATTTGCTGCGATAGCGGATGGAATTGGTCAATAGGCTATAATCGGGGTTATTTTTACGTAACCGGTAAGAGAGGCTGAAACTTTTGCCATTGTGTGACCAACTGGCGGCCAATACAGGAATAATATCATTATAGGTAGGGCTTTGTGCATCTATCCTTATCCCTTTTTCATAATAATCTGTTTGTTGATGTTCATAACGTATTCCCATATTCAGTTTCCAATGGCGGATGGATCTTGAATAGTCAGCAAATGCGGCATATACGGATTGTTTGATGTGGTCGTCGGCATCAGCAGAGAAACCGTTTTGGGTAAAGATATCATGGCGGTTGGTAAAAGTTTCTTCCGTACCGAATGAAAAACGTCCGTTCCATAAAGGGGCACTGACTACCAGCTTGGCGGCATAGAGGGAGCTGCGCATACGACTGTCTGCTTGCACGGTTGCATCGTCATTATTCATGGCGTTCTGGTCGGAATGCGAGCGTTTGAACAGGTAATCGGCGTTGAAGTCAATATTCCATTTGCCCAGTTCTCCTGCGTAGTAGGCGTTTGCCGCGTGATCCCAACCTGTATGTATTTGTTCTGCTGTAGTAAAGTTTATCCGGTCGGTTTCTTCATCGTTACGTCTGGTGACGGTTTTACCGGATGAATTTCTGTCTGCATTCCCTATTCCGGTTTCGGGCATATAGCGCAGACCGAAAGAATGGTGTTCATCCGGTTCATAATTGAATCCCAGCTCACCGGAAAAACGTTGGCTCTTATGGGTCTGCACATCATTTTTGTTGGTTTGCCAAATGGCGCAACCCTTGATGCGGTTCATATTTGTGGTTTTTCCATACGAGTTTTGCTGTGCCATATATCCCTTTACAAAGAGATCCAGACCGCCGGTGCGATAATTTAATGCCATATATTCGTTGGCGTTGGCGGAATGTCCTTGTGAATAAGTCGTATTGAAGTGGCCGCTCAACCCTTGTCCGCGCCGGCGGATGGTGAGGAGGCGGATGACGGCTGCTACGTCCGAGGCATATTCGGCTCCGGGAGTGGTGATGACTTCTGCGGATAAGATTTCGTTGGCCCGGATACGGTCCAGTTCTGTCATGTCACGTACTTTCTTATTATTTATATAGATTACAGGAGAACCGCATCCCATTACATTGTATTCGCCGTTATGGCCGGTGACGAAAGGAAGATGGGGCAACATTTCTGCGGCAGACCCCATTCGGGCTAGGGAAGTTCCTGCCACGTTGGCTTTTAGTCCGTTGGGACCCACTTCTATCATGGGGCGTCGGGCGCTGATGGTTACTTCCTGCATCAGTTGGGTGTCGGGAAGCAGGTGAAACGTAAGAGTAGGGTGGCAAGGTTGCACTTCCGTCTTATAGCCTATATAAGAAACCCGTATCAAGTAAGGTATCCCTTCTTCCGCTATCATCAGGAAACTTCCGTCTTCACGGGTGACACATCCGTTTACAAAGGTGGAGTCGCCGGGAGTCAATAAGAGTACATTGGAGTAGGGCAGCGGTTCATTCTTTTCATTGGTTACTTGTCCTCGTATTTCGGTAATGCGTATGTCTCTTCCCTTTTTCTGTATGGCGAAGTATTCTTCCCGTTCTTTACAAATGAAAGGAATGCCGTTCAGGACAGTGCCGATGGCTTCAAGTTCGGTTCTTTTGCCGGATGGAGGCTGTAACCCGGTAGCTTTCTGTTTCGTTATAGGAGAAGATAATATTCTTTCCACCTTCCTTTTCGATTAGTTTAAGGGCAGCGGGAAGTGGTTTGTCCTTTAATTCTATAGAGAATTGCCGGGGTGTTTGTGAATGAAGCGGAAGGATGATGCTGAATAATACGGTCATGATCCACGCTGTTTTCAAATAGCCGTCTGGTCTCATTTTACTAGTGTTTAATTGTTCTTTATGAGTAATACAACCGAGGTTTGTAATCGGGTACGGTAAAATAAGGAAAAAGATTCGATGGGTTGTCGGAATGGATTCCCGTGGTTGGTTCATGCGAAGGGAACGGATATAACTTTATGAAGAATTTATGAAGGATTGGAATAAGAATGGTTCATTGTAATGGCTTGAGGTTCAAAGTCTTGCCCGCGTATGAAGAATTTGAAGGAAAAAAGGTGGAAAATGTGTTTTGAAGAGATGGTTGGGGCAGATACTTGTGTGATACTTGTTTTATGAAAATTGTAGATGGCAGTAGCTATGAAGAACAGAGGGAATAAAAACAAGGTGGCTGAAAACAAATTCAGCCACCTTGTTTTTTATTGTTTAACCTGTGTTTTATTCTATCTCGACGCTATGTGTTACCGGAGTCAGGATGAAAGTAAATTCATAATCACCGTAGGGCAACATATATTGAGGCAACGGCAGAGCTCCCCAGCTGTTTACACAACCCAACCCCATCTGAGCCTTGTCGATGATCAGGTTGGTCAGGTCTGCTTTCTGTACTTCGGGCGAGTGACGCTGGTCTTTTTGTTCGTCATCATCCAGTGAACAGATGGTATAATGCAAAGCGGATGCGGAGAATGGAGCATCACCTACTACCTTCAGTCCGTTACCGCCGGCATTCAGTTGCTTCCACCAGCGGATATCGGTCTTGGTTCCTGTTTCCTGCGGACGGATATAGGAGTAGAATTGTTCATCCACACTCTGGCGATAAATACCCAAGTCTGTGCTGTGGTTGCGGTCACTGTAGTTTTCTACCGGACCACGACCATAATATTCTACGGTTTCAAAACACTTAGGCATCTGCATTTGCATACCGAAGCGGAACATCGGAGATACTTTGGCATTCTTGTCGGCTGTCATCTTTTGGGTCACTTTGATGGCTCCTTCGTTGTTGATGACATAAGTCAGATATAATTTGGCGGAAACATTCTTCATGTCATATTCCGCATTCACTACTATCTGGTCATTTTCTGTTTTGGAATTCAAGGAAACCAGTTTCAATCCCGGGTTTTTCCATGCGGCATATCTGTTTTGCAGGCCGGCTCCCATATCATTGTCTGTCGGGGCACGCCAGAAGTTAGGGGTCAGGGCTGCGCCTTCTTTCAGCATTTCCGTTCCGTCCACTGCATATTTGCTTAAGTAACCGTTCTGTTTGTTGAACTCGGCTACGAAGTTATTGCCTTTTACGATCAGATAATGATATTGGTTGTCGATGATTTGCGGAACAACGGTGGCTACATTGGTCGTTTCCACGTTCTTCAAATCCATAGACGGTGCTTTGTAATCATTCAGTGTCAACTGATTCTTGGCGACGGTGAAACCTGCAGGCAGCAAACCTTCGCGGTTTTTCAGTTTGTAGGAAACGTTCAGCAACCATTCCTTGCAGGTGCAGGTCTTGCCGATATTCAACGTAATCTTGGCTGTTTCCTGAGGAGCGACTTTTAAATCATCCACGCGTCCGGTGCGGATTACTTTTCCATCTTTCAGTACTTGCCATTCCATATAGTAGGCGGACAGATCACGGAAGAAGTTCTCATTGAATACATTTACTTCCCCTTTGCTTAAATCGGCGGGAGTAGTCCAGATATTTTGGTAAAAGTGACCTACTTCATACATGTGCGGATTAGGAACACGGTCGGGGCTGATCAAACCATTGTCACAGAAGTTATTGTCAGAAGCGTCAAAACGGTTGAAATCTCCTCCGTAAGCATAGATCATCACGCCGTCTTTTCCTTTCCAGCGGCAGGACTGGTCAACGAAATCCCAGATAAATCCACCTTGCAGGTTCGGATATTTGCGAATCAAATCCCAATATTCTTTGAAACCACCCTGCGAGTTACCCATTGCATGGGCATATTCACACTGAATCAATGGTTTGGTAGCATCGGTACGTTGACCATATTTTTCCATGCCGTTATAATCATAGTACATCGGACAGAAGATATCGGTATGTTCTTTCTGGCGTGCTTGTTCATATTGGCAGGCACGGCTGGGGTCTTCTGCTTTAATCCATTTATAGCATTGTTCGAAGTTGGGGCCGTCACCGGCTTCATTACCCAATGACCAGAAGATGATGCTCGGATGGTTGAATCCGCGTTGTACATTGCGCTGGTTACGTTCCAGATGGGCTTTCTTATAAGAGGGGTTCTTGGCCAGCGTCTTGTCGCCGTAGCCCATACCGTGAGATTCTATATTGGCTTCGGCCACGACGTAAATACCATATTGGTCACATAAATCGTACCATAAGTTGTCATCCGGGTAGTGGCAGGTACGTACAGCGTTCAGGTTGAATTGCTTCATTATCTGGATATCCTGTAGCATACGTTCGGGAGATACTACATAGCCTCCGTCCGGATCCATTTCGTGGCGGTCGGCTCCCTTGAACAGGACTGCCTTACCGTTAACCAAGATCTGGTCACCTTTCAATTCAATCTTGCGGAAACCTACTTTGACAGGAATCACTTCATTGCTGCCCTGCATGCTGGCACGCAAGGTATATAAATAAGGTGTTTCGGCACTCCACTTTTTGGGGTTCTCTACGTTCATGGTCACCAGACCGGATTTGTTGGCGGTAGCGGTTGCCACTTGCTTGCCTTGTGCATCTACCAGTTCCAAATCGACTTTACCACTGCTTTCAAATCCAGATTGACAGCCAGGCTGCCGTTTTGGTAAGCTGCGTCCAAGTCGGGAGTTACACGGATATCTTGAATGCGTTTTTTGTTGCGGGCATATAGATAGCAGTCACGTCCCACACCGCTGTAGCGGAAGAAATCCTGATCTTCCAGATAAGTACCGTCGCACCAGCGGAATACTTGGAAAGCGATCATGTTTTTCTACCCGGTTTTAAATATGGAGTCAGGTCAAATTCGGCTTCCAGTTTGCTGTCCTCGCTGTAGCCTACATAACGTCCGTTTACCCACAAATACATATTGGAGGTAACCGAACCGAAATGGGCGATAATATCTTTTCCCTTCCATGAGGCGGGAACTACAATTTCACGGCGGTAAGAACCTACATGGTTATTCTCTGTCGGCACTTCGGGAGGGTTGTTCTGGAACTGGTTACGCCAGGCATAGCCTACGTTCACATAAATAGGATCACCGTATCCGTTCAGCTCCCATACGGCGGGAACTTGCAGGTCATCCCAGCCTTTGTCGTTGAAGCCGGTTTTCCAGAAATCAGTCGGACGGGAGTCTGCATCCTTTACCCAGTTGAACTTCCAGGTTCCGTTCAAAGTCATGTAGTTAGTTGATTGTTTTTTGTCTGCTTTCTTAGCTGCATCTGCATTCTCAAAAGCAAAGTAGTTCGTGTGCATCGGCGCACGGTTTACCGCATTTATTTCCGGGTTGCGCCATTCTTGGAAGGTCTGTGCGCCTGCTGTAAGGGCGAGGACTGTGAACAGACCTGTCATAAGTTGTTTCTTCATGCTATTATTTTATTGGTTTTGTGCAAATATAGTGAAAATAATAGTTACCGATGGGACATAAATCGGGCAATATTTGTTATAATTGTGAATGATTTGTGTTCTATCCTAAAAAATTATGGCATTTCTGAGGCGTATTTGGAATAAATGGCAGAATTTACTGCATGATGAGAAATTAAAGCATAAAATATATGTGATTATTTTTGAAAGCGACACACCGATGGGAAAGTTATTCGATGTGGCGTTGATAGGGTTCATTGTCTTGAGTATTCTGGTGGTTATTGCCGAGAGTATCAAGAGTTGGGATACCGTTATCGGGCCTTATCTGCGGGTGTCGGAGTATGTTTTTACTTTCTTTTTTTACGTTAGAGTATATGTTGAGGCTTTATTGTTCTCCCCAACCGCGGAAGTATGCTCTGAGTTTTTTCGGTATAGTGGATTTGCTGGCTACCTTACCTCTATATATAGGCTGGCTTTTCGGCACGGCACGTTATCTGCTGGTGATCCGCACTTTCCGGTTGATTCGTGTGTTCCGTATCTTTAAACTTTTCAATTATCTGAATGAAGGTAATTTCTTGTTGCGCTCTTTGGTGTTCAGCAGTCGGAAGATTATTGTTTTTTTCTTGTTTGTACTGATATTGGTGACTTCGATCGGTACATTGATGTATATGATTGAGGGACAGCGGCCGGGCACTTCTTTCAATAATATTCCGAATAGTATTTATTGGGCGATAGTGACGATGACGACGGTAGGTTATGGGGATATCACTCCGGAAACTCCGCTAGGGCGCTTCCTTTCGGCCATTGTAATGTTACTGGGCTATACCATCATTGCAGTCCCCACAGGAATTGTTTCTGCGTCTATGATCCAGGAACATAGACGCAGGGTGGCCCTGAAATGTCCGCATTGTGGTAAGGACGGACATGAGGACGGGGCTGCTTATTGTAAATACTGTGGAGGAAAACTGGTAAATTGATTATGGAATGCTGTATGATAGAAAGTTATTCTATCACCCATCGCTTATCATGCGCCACCGTCTTTTTCGGATCATAAGTCATTCCTTCTTTGGTAGGGATTTTTATCACGTAAGTCCGCCCGCTGTGGTTGGACAAGGATGTTTCCCGTAACCAGGGATTCATATTCTTTAATATGGCCAGATTGATTCCTTTGCTGCGTGCGAAACGTGCCAAGTCTGCAATTCCTTTCGTCACAGTGATTTCCGTATAAGGAATAGGCGGATACAAATCCGATGCACGCAGGCGGAAACCGAAAGTAGTGGGGGCATTGAATAATTGTTTGGCGGCAAGAATGCGGTACACATACCGGGCAGTTTCTTCTACCAGTTGCAAATCCAACGAGTCGTCCACATCCTGTTTGGCCAGTTGGCTGGCAATGCGTGCCTGACCGGCATTGTAAGAGGCGGCGACAGCCACCCAGTCCTTATATTTTGCATACGCGTCTTTCAGATAGCGGCAGGCGGCACGGGTCGCTTTCTCAATATGGTAACGCTCGTCCACATTGTTGTTTACCTCCAATCCGTAATCCCGTCCCGTACCTTGCATGAATTGCCATAGTCCGGCAGCTCCGGCAGAAGAACGGGCGGTGGGATTCATATTACTTTCTATTACCATCAGGTACTTAAAATCATCAGGTATTCCGTTTTCTTTCAGTATGGGTTCTACAATGGGGAAATAGCGGTTGGCTTTTTTCAGCATTTGCAAGGAAGTACTGTGCATATAGGTGAATGCCAATAGTTCACGGTCCATACGCTCGTGGCGGTCAAAGCGGCTCAAATCAATGGTTTTGCCACAGAACTCAATACTGGCGGGAACTTCGGGACTACTGTATTTCAATGCCGTAATACCTGAATCTTCCCGTATGATAGTGGTATCTTCCTGCTCCGTTTTTGGAGTAGCGCAACTGCTGCTTACTAAGGCCGGTGATGCAACTACAATGCAAAAGGCTGCCACAGCAGCCAGATTGATGGTTATTTTTCTCATTTTTTCTTTATTCGTTTTCATTCTCTTTTTCTTTTCCGCCCCGTCCGAAGTTACGATATTCGGTAGGGGTGAAATTGGTACGCTTTTTAAATACCGAGAAAAAGTGTTCAGTAGAGGTATAATTCAATTCATAACATATCTCTTTCACTGACATGGAACTTTCAATCAACAGCTGCTTCGCTTTGCGCAGTTTCAGCTCTTGGAAATACTTGGCGGGCGCATAACCGGTGTATTCTTTGAATACTTTGCGGAACCAGGAATAACTGATTCCCAATTTCATGGCCAGTTCTTCCGGGTCTATATCCTTGTACACATTTTCGTGCATGATGATTTTGGCACTTTCTATTTTTTGTGCCGCATTGTCCACCTCATAGCGTTTGTTCTGCGAGATAGCAAGTACGGCTCCCATAATGTGTAAAACGATGCCGGACAAATATTGTTGCGCTGCGGTCTTGTCTGCTTCCGCTACTTCCAGTGCACGGGCAAAAAGACTGGCCAGTTCTTCATTGATACCGATATCCAGAATCTGGCTTTCTTTTGAGATAAAGCTGTTTTTTACCAGATTGTCTATAATCGGGCCTTCAAAACCGATGTAATATTCGTTCCATCCTGTCTTTTGCAGCGGCGCATAGGTATGCCACTGTCCGGGAAACAGGAAAAGTATCTGCCCTTTGGATATGTCGACAGACGGGGTTGTGTCGCTGGCGAAAGTTCCTCGTCCTTTAGTGATATATACCAACTGATATTCATGCAGCACACGTCCTTTCTGGGCTGTGAAATAATAGGCGTCCGGGTGGTTGCGTGGTGGATAAACGCTTCCGGCCCTGATGGCCTGGAATCCGACGGTAGTCACCGACAAGCCGAAACGCTTGTCACGTTCATTGACAATTAGGTATTTAAAATCAGCGCCTTGGTCGTTGTAATGCATGTTTCTCTGTTTTAAAATTAGGTCACACTTATCGGCAAATATACAATTTTTTATCTTAACAGCCTCTAACCTTTTTGTTCTAAGTGTTTCTGGAGGTATAATTTT
>VOFB01003944.1_pt1 | contig 11136 bp, 14 predicted proteins | sample 5384141 | NCBI WGS metagenome assembly VOFB01 (sample SAMN12384721, study PRJNA508395) | human gut metagenome | isolation source: healthy gut A | host: Homo sapiens
GTCTAACCATGCTTTCTTAACATATGTAACACATCCGTTACCACGAGCTGCCGGCATACCGTATAACTTACCATCAAGTCTTACACCATCGATAACTCCTGTGCTGCCGTATGCATCCTGTCTTGTTTAAATCAGAAGATGCATGTCGTCTGTCATATCCCACAGAACTCCCTGCTCTGCATAACCTGCATAATAGGTAGAAGATAAGATCATAACGTCTGGCCAGTCACCACTTGCAACTGTCTGTCCTACTACATCATAGTAAGCATCATGATCCGGCTGGATCACATTGATCTTCATTCCAAGAAGATCTTCCAATTTAGCAATGAACTCTGCCTGTCCGTTTTCCTGTGTGAAAACAGTTCCATCTACCATAATGGTGATCTCTTCTGGTTTCTCAACATCAGAATCTGTTGCTGTGCTTGCGGAAGCATCACCGCTCTCTGTGGTTGCTTCATTATTTGTAGAAGCATTTGAATTTGTTGTTCCTGCGTTACCAGTGTTGCTGAACCGCATCCTGCCATACCAGCTACCATAGCGGCAGCCATAAGGACTGATACTACCTTCTTTTTTCATAAGAACCTCCTTATTAGGAAAAATTTGTTTCGACACTGCTCTGATGTAAGTGCTTTCATGTCTTGCTCATACATTACCATCTTATGGGATTTTCAGCAAGAAACAATATTTGACAGGGGATACAAAATTTGTTTTAACACTACGCAAACCATTGATTTTACTGGGTTTTTGATTTTTTGTTGTATTTTTTCATATTATGATAAAATAGAAAAACGTACGATTAAAAAACATGAAAAAGGACATTTAATACCTTATGAGAATAAATTTGAATCCACCAGCGGATGCCACAGCAAAAAATGAATCCACTACGTTTTCATGATTCGCTTTGCTATTACATACAGTGTCTTTTTACTTATCATTTTACGATGGTACACCTCCACCGTGTCTCAACAACACGCTCTGAAGAGGATTTCTGGAATCAGGATCAGGTCTACCTTTGAAAGTGCTGTTTCACTTTTTAGATAATACCACAACCATGGATTTCTATCACAAGACAGCTCAGCATGAATACCAAACTATACCCTATCTTGCAACGATGAAGTCCACAGACGATAATGATTTTATCTGTCAGGTCTCACCATGAAGCAGTCCCTTGCCTCTTATATGTATTCCTACAATGAGCTTCCTTTCAGTACCTATTTTGTTTATCTGAGAAATAGCAGCTATATTATCAGTGTAAACACTTTCAATTCGAACAGCTTTATTATATAAGAAACTATTTATCTTCCGGGGCGAATTTTTAATGAATGGCATGATCTGCTCAACAGCAATCTGACAAAAGATTCTGCCCTTTATCCACTTTTCGGATTTTATGCTTCCCGAAAGCGGTAACGCATATCTTTATGTGTTAAATATGGACGTACTGACCTACAAAGATATTCCTGCTACCGTTGCTTTCCATATCAATGAGCAGACCTTACGCAAAATTTTCAGCGGTGTTTCTTTAGGTGATACCGGTTACATTATTGCAGTCGACGCACACGGATCAGCCAGTGTTTTCCCTGTCCGAAGATAAGAATACATCATCTGAAAAAGATTTAAATACGCTTACCGAATCCGTATTATCCTTATCCTATGATGACAATAATACCTGTGTTCACAATGACACACATATTATGCGAATCGCATCAAAAACAAATGACTGGACTTTCTATCTGGTACAGCCGGAATCCATTTATCCATCCGATTATCAGTTTATTTTTCTGCTGATCCTTTTTGCAGCAATCATCGGTGGACTTATCATGATATTTATTTTAGTCCGCAACAATATGCGCCCGATTCTTCATTTAGATGACCAGCTCCAGGAAACACTGCATGCAAATACGCAGTTAATCGAAGAAGCTGCTGCAATCCGTCCTGTTTTATATGACAATTATTTGAGACAGCTGATGAGTGGAGTTATCACAACCCCGGATGAGCTTTCATTTATCCAGAATTATCTGCATTTAGAAGATCCATCGCTTCATTATTATGTATTGTACGGTGTAACTTACGAAAATGCTCCTGCTGCAGATACTTTTCCAAATGAAAATACTTCCACTGAAAGTTCTGAAAGTATGAAAGATATTATCGCCGGTCTTTTGGCCAGATATTTTTCTTATGAAAATAACTTATATCTGTGTTCCCCAAAAGAAACATATTTATGCTGTGTTAATCCCTTTTTAGTGGAACTGCCGATGAGATACTGATCACACTTCAGGAAAAAGCATTAAAATTTCATAGTGAACTGCTAGAAGAGTATTCGATCTGGTTTTTGCAGGAATCGGTCTCTCCTGCTCCTTCACCAACATATGGGAATCTTACCAACAGGCGAAAGATGCTGCAAGGGTATACCAGTAAAAACTATATTTTCCTTCCATATGAAATGTTGAAAAAAGACTCCCATGTTTACTACTATCCGGCTGAATTTTCAACCCGTCTGATTCGTTCCATCACTGGCGGAAATAAATCCCAGGTGATTGAAATTTTCAATCTGATCCACCAGGAGAACATTGAAGGACGTTCGCTTCCGTTCCAGTTATTACGGTTTTTACTTACCGATATCCGCAACACTCTGTTGAAAGCACGTTTTACATATACGGGAGAAAGTACTCCGCAGATAGTGGAAATTGATACTATGCTTTCACAGGACGAGTTAACTTTCCGTCTCTGTGAAGATATCAGCATTAAACTGTGTGATTTCTTTGCATCAAAATCCGAAAAGAATAATCTGATTGACAGCATTGTGACTTATATCCGTGAAAATTACAAAAAATCCGGCGCTCTGCTTAAGCAAGATCTCCGACGAGTTCCACATATCAGAAAGTTATTTTCTCATATGTTTAAAGAAAATATGAATGTGAACTTCTCTGTCTATCTGGAAGATCTGCGGCTCACAGAGGCGGCACATCTGATTGAAAAAAGGCGAATCCGGTATCAATGAAATCGCTTTGGAAGTTGGTTATAACAACCAGACGTCTTTCCGACGTGCATTTAAGAAAAAATATGGCGTTACACCAAGCAGCTTTGGCGTTCAGTCTTAATAAGAAATGGAGGATATTACAATGAATTTCAAAAAAGGTTCTCCAGAAAGTGCTGGCATCCCATCCGGATGCCTTCTTTCTGGATCGTTTACAAAAAAAAACAGGTTCCAATGCACAGTTTTCTTTTAATGCGGCATGACACACTCATTGCCGAGGGCTACTATGCACCATATCAGAAAGACACGCTGCATCGCATGTTTTCGATCAGTAAAAGTTTTACATCCATTGCGATCGGTCTTTTGGAAGCGGAAGGAAAATTATCACTGGATGATCCGATCGTCTCATATTTTCCAGACAAGATTCCAGCGAATGTACATCCGTGGATTGCAGCCATGACGATCCGGGATATGCTCATGATGCGCACCTGTCATGCCGCGACGACCTACAAGGTCGATATGAAAAGTGACTGGGTAGAAAGTTTCTTTACCGTACCACCAACCCATCCTGCAGGAAAGCTCTTTCATTATGATACGTCCTCCGCACATACACTCAGTGCGCTTGTAGAACGTCTTTCCGGCATGCCAATGCTCGATTATCTCAAAGAAAAACTGTCTGTTTTGGAATTTTCCGATGAATCCTACATGCTGACAGATCCTTTTGGTGTCTCCATGGGCGGAAGCGGACTTGTCGCTCTTCCATCCGACCTGTTAAAATTCGGTTATCTTCTATCTCACGATGGAAATATTGATGGAACACAGCTCGTTTCTGCCTCCTACATCAAAACAGCAACCTCCCATCTCTCTGACACACGCATCACGGCACCTCTTCCAAGTGAAGCCTGCGGCTATGGTTATCAGATCTGGCGCAGTGAAAAAAATGGTTTTGTCTGCTACGGCATGGGTGGTCAGTTCATCCATTACCTTCCGGATTATGATCTGCTCTTTGTCACTACCGCAGACACACAGGGACTTGCGGGTGGAAATCAACTGATTTATGATGCTCTGTATGATGAGATTCTTCCTTTCATACAGGCAGATCCACCCCGGAAGATCAAAAAACGCATACAGAGCTTCTTTCTGTGCTCTCTTCACTTGCGATTGCACCTCTGGGTGATAGTGCAATGACGGCAGCGGTCACTTCACAAGTTTCGGGGAAACGATATATGTTCAAACCAAACAGTAGTGAGTTTACAAATTTTACAGCGGATTTTACAAATGATGAGGGATGTTTTACGTTTACACTGCACGGCAGACCGTGTTCCATTCATTTCGGTTTTGGAAAACTTGTCTGCGGACAGTTTCCCGTCTATGACCAGAGGTATGCTGCCAGCGGAGTGTGGGTTTCAGAGAACACTCTGTATGTGCGGGCGCATGTGATCGATGCGTTTGTGGGGAGTGTGCATTTTGAGGTGGTGTTTGGAGATGCGGATGTAACGGTGTTTATGAGGAAGCAGGAGGAAAGTTTATTTGGGAGTTTCAGGGACATCTGGTTGGAATGGCTTGCTAGCCCTGCATGGTGATTGGGATGTGGATGCCTGTTGGAAAGTGGCGAAACTTACGATATGAGATGTGGATGCCTGTTGGAAAATGGCAAAACCTGCGGTGATTGTGGCGGGGGAGGCTGGTTGGTTCCGTTGTACGAGGATAAGAGGTTCTAAGTTGCCCTGCGGAGATGTTTGGAGCCAGACGCGAACACCCCGAACAAACCTTCCATGGTTTTGACCGGGGTTTGTACTGCCCTCTACAGCGTTTTGCTGCCACGGATGGCAGCAAAAATCCCCCGTCGAGCCATGGAAGGCTCGTCCGGGGATGCACGCGTCACTCTGCCACAAACTCAGACCAGGGGCACTTAGAACCTCTTATTTCCGTACAACGGAACCCAACAAAATCTGCCGGTTCCGGCACGTCCCAAGGCTCAGCCACTTCCCACCCAAAGCTGACATTGGCATCAATTTCAGACAATGATTCAATTCACAACAAATCTCATCTGTTTTTACTGTGGCTGCTTTACCAATATAAGCTAAAATACCACCATCTACATACAGCACATGACCATTTACAAAATTAGATGCATCCGATGCAAAGGAACACAGCCGGTCCCTGTAAATCTTCTGCGTTTCCCCATCTTGCTGCCGGAGTCTTTGCAATGATGAACTGGTCAAACGGATGTCTGGAGCCATCCGGCTGGATCTCACGGAGCGGAGCGGTCTGCGGTGTTGCAATATAACCCGGTCCGATACCATTACACTGGATATTGAATTCACCGTACTCAGATGCAATGTTCTTTGTTAACATTTTTAAACCACCTTTTGCTGCAGCGTAAGCAGAAAACGGTCTCACGGCCAAGCTCACTCATCATAGAGCAGATGTTGATGATCTTTCCGTGGCCTTTTTTGATCATGGACGGGATCACTGCTTTTGATACAATGAACGGTGCATTTAAGTCAACATCAATTACCTGTCTGAACTCTGCTGCTGACATATCGCACATTGGAATACGTTTGATGATACCTGCATTGTTTACAAGGATATCGATTACACCAACTTCCTCCTCTACTTTTTTCACAAGTTCATTCACCTGTTCCTCGTTGGTAACGTCACAGACATAACCATGAGCTTTGATCCCTTTTTCAGCATAAGCTGCTAATCCCTTGTCAACCAGCTCCTGTTTGATATCGTTGAATACGATGGTTGCGCCTGCCTCTGCATAAGCAGATGCGATAGCAAATCCGATACCATAAGACGCGCCTGTTACTAATGCAATTTTACCCTCTAATGAGAAATTGTTTAAAAATGACATAATTCTGTCTCCTTTTTTGTGTTATGTTTAAGATTCTTTCAATAAGAATCCAGTTTCTACTTTTTCTGCCGGATGTTTCTGAAATAACAGATTGAATTCTGCACAAACATTCTATTGTAGATATCCATCATATCAGATTGACAACTTTTTTCCGTTTCCTTACAAGGTAACACCCTGCTTAAAGATCGCCATATCATGGAATCCGGCTTCCTCGCTGCGTACCTTCTTACCAGATGCAACGTCGATCACATAGTCAAACAATTTCTGACCTGTCTCCTCTAACTCTGCATCCTCCACAAGAACGCCCGCATTGAAATCGATCCAGTTCTTTTTCTTTCCGGCAAGTGTACTGTTGCTGGAAATCTTAACGGTCGGAACCGGGAAGCAAACGGTGTCCCGCGTCCGGTCGTAAACAGAACAATGTGTGCTCCGCTGGCTGCTAATGCAGTTGCAGCAACAAGGTCATTGCCCGGTGCGCTGAGAAGATTTAATCCCGGCGTATGTACGCGCTCGCCGTAGGAAAGAACGCCTTTTACTGCAGCACTTCCTGATTTCTGTGTACATCCCAAAGACTTATCCTCTAAGGTTGAGATACCGCCTTTTTTTTTATTTCCAGGTGACGGATTCTCGTAGATTGTCTGGTGATTATCTTTAAAATACTGTTTAAAATCGTTGATCAGGTTCACCGTCTGTTCAAATAGTTCTTCATTTTCACAGCGGTTCATAAGCAGTGTCTCTGCGCCAAACATCTCCGGCACCTCAGTCAGGATCGTTGTTCCGCCCTTTCCGATCAGGATATCAGAGAATTTACCAACCAGCGGGTTTGCAGTGATTCCGGAAAATCCGTCACTGCCGCCACACTTCATGCCGATGATCAGTTTGATGCACTGATCGGCTCACGGGAGAATCCTGCCGCATAATCGATCAGTTCCTCTAGGAGTTTTTCGCCCCTCTTCCATCTCGTCTTCGCATTCCTGACAGATTAAAAACTTCACACGGTTCTCGTCATAATCACCAATGTATTTTTTCAGTTCACCGATATTACTGTTCTCACAGCCAAGACCAAGTACTAACACGCCTCCGGCATTTGATGTTTTACGAGATCAGCGAGGATCGTTCTTGTGTGTTCCTGATCATCACCCATCTGGGAACATCCATATGGATGCGGAATGCAATCACTTCCTCCACAGAGCCATGTACCTTTGCGTTGGCACGTTTTGCCATCGCTGTGGCAATGTTGTTCACACAGCCGACAGTCGGTACGATCCAGACTTCGTTGCGCACACCGACACTTCCATCCGGACGTGCAACCCATAAAGGTACGCCTCTGTCTTTTTTTCTCCTCTGTTTTACCGGCTCGTAGGTATAAGTGAGCAAATCGCCGAGTGCTGTTTTGATATTGTGCACATGCACCCATTGCCCGGCTTTGATATTCTCTTTTGCATTTCCGATACGGAAACCATATTTGATCACATCACCGCCCTGCGGGATGTCACAGATCGCCATCTTGTGTCCGGCAGGGATCGTCTCAGCCGCTGTGTATTCTTTTCCATCGACTGTGACTTTTCTCCTCTGCAAGTTCTTTTATGGCAACAATAACATTATCATTTTCATTGATTTTTATAAAATCTTTCATAAGTGTTCTCCCTGCTTATGCGTTAAAAGTTTTTTTTTCCATTGCTGCTCATACTGCACGGATATCTTCCATATAACCGGTTACAGCCTCTTCTACCCGGCTAATTTGGTAAGATCTTCGCCCCAGAAATTCGTTGGATAAAACAGCATGTGTATACTCTGCTGCGTCCTTAGAACTGTTTGCTGCAAAGAACTCTAATACAGCAGCGTCATCTAAGATCTGGTATTCAGTACCGTCACGATGTCCGATCAGAGCCTTGTCACGGATCTCGTTCCTGTAGAATGCCATCAGTGCAGCCAGTGAGAATGTCAGGTGTGTCGGAAGTTTTTCCTTCATTCTTAATGTACTCTAAGAAACTCGGCATACATCTTGCGCGCGATTTTGAAACAGAGTTCAGGGAAATGGATAACAGCGCATGTTTTACATATGGGTTGTTAAATCTTTTGTGATCACTTCCTCTGCAAAATCAATCAGATCCTGTTTCGAAGTGTCAGTGTAGGAATGACCTCATCAAAGATCGTTGCTTTCATAAAGTTGAAAATCAGTTCATCCTGCATAGACTCTAACACGATATCATTGCCGCAGACAAGATGCCAGCAGTTGAAGGAAGTATGTGCAATCGTTTAAGATACGGACCTTTCTGTTTGTATGGCTTGGTTGTCTGTAAAGATCACCGGAAGTCCTGCATCCGGAAGCGGGAACTCTTTGCTGATATCTTTTGCGCCTCGATCACCCTAGAGAGAGCAAATGGCTCACCTGTTACGATCAGATTGTCCTGATAACTGAACTCTTTGCAGAGCTCCTCTGCTCGTCTCTTTGCAACCGGTTACAATACGGTCAACTAATGTAGAAGTAAATACACAGGCTTCATCTAACCATGTCTTAAATCCTCTTCTAAATTCCAGAGTACTGCAAAAGTTTTCACACACTTTTTAAGTGGATACCATTGTCATCGATCAGCTCAACCGGAAGCATCACAAGACCTTTTATCCATTGCCCCGTTAAATGTTTATATCTCTCATATAAGAATTTGGTTAATTTGCCCGGATAGCTTTTTGGCGGTTCCATCTCTAATCGGTCTGTATCATCATAAACGATACCTGCTTCTGTTGTGTTCGAAACAATGTAACGTAAGCTGTCAAGTTTTGCATAATCTGCATATTTCTGATATTCACCATGTTGTCTACTGTATCTGCAACGCTGGTCACAATGCAGTTGATACGTTTGGCTCACTGTCTACGATTCCTCTTAACTGTACGGTATACTGGCACTCCTGATCATGGAATCTGTCAAGACTTCCAAATTCGATCGGTTTTTATTAAGTACGATGTCCCCGTTAAATTTCCCTGCTCATTTGCAATGTCGATCATATAGTCAACAAATGCACGAAGGAAATTTCCCTCTCCGAACTGTAATACTTTTTAACCGGTCTCTCCACTTTTCCTGTTTTCTTTCTGTTTAATAATTCCATCATATTCCTCCTGCTTATCAGCTCATCACTGCACAATGTGGCATGGGACTGCATTCCTTAAAAACGATCGGTATTCTCTGTGCAGACTCGTCTGACCTTTTCTCGCAAAGGCAGTCTACTTTCTGGAGCAGGAATTACAGGCGAACGGATACGAATCACTTTTTTTATGCTGTACCGGTTATAATCCGGACATCAAGAAGAATTACCTTAATTTGATTCTTTCCAAAAGGTGGACAGCATTATATTGGTAGGTTCGCACTTCATCGGTTTCAACGAGGACGAGAACCAGTATATTAAGGATGTTTCCACGCAGGTCCCGATCATGCTGTTAAACGCTTCCTTTGATCATCCGAATGTTTACAGTACACTCTGTGATGATTATGGAACCATGTTTGAGGCTGCCACCGAAATGATCCAGTCAGGCATCACGGATATCCTGTATCTATATGATTCCAAATCCTACAGCGGTTTAAAGAAGCTTCACGGATTCTGCGACGCAATGAAAGAGTACAATATTCCGGGGTTTGAAAAGCTGATCCACTTTTATGACGGTAATATCGAACATCTGGATGAGGTTGCCGATTTTGTGGCCCGCATTGCAACAAAAGGTACGTCCTTTCATGGCATCATGACTTCAGATGATTCCCTTGCGATCGGCAGTATCAAATATGCACAGAAAAAGGGATACGTATCCCGGAAGAATTATCGGTTATGGGATATAACAATTCCATGCTGACAAACTGCTGTACGCCGGAATTAACCTCTGTCGACAACCGTTTAGAAACCCTGACACACCAGTTAGTCCAGACATTGCTCGGTGTTTTAGCCGGAGAGGAAATGCCAAAAAAATCGATTTTCTCTGGAAAAATCATAAAACGAGGAACAACATTATTTTAACTTTTAGGAGGACATTATTATGAAACCATTTATGGACAAGAATTTTCTTCTTTCCAACGAAACAGCTCAGAAATTATATTTTGATTATGCAGCGACAACACCTGTATTAGATTATCACTGCCATATCAATCCACAGGAAATTTACGAGGACCGCCAGTTCGAAAACATCACTCAGGTATGGCTCGGCGGCGACCACTACAAATGGCGCTTTATGCGTTCCTGCGGTGTGGATGAGTATTACATCACCGGAGAAGCTCCAGACAAAGAGAAATTCTTCAAATGGGCTGAATGCTTAGGAAAAGCAATCGGAAACCCACTTTTCCACTGGAGCCATCTCGAATTACAGAAATATTTCGGATACAACGGTGTTTTAAACAAAAAAACTGCGGAGGAAGTCTGGAATCTCTGTAACGCAAAACTTGCAGATCCATCCATGTCTGTCCGCAATATCATCAAACAGTCCAATGTAACTTTAATCTGCACAACAGACGATCCTGTTGACAGCTTAGAGTGGCACAAAAAAATTGCTGAGGACAATAGCTTTGACGTTCAGGTTCTTCCGGCATGGCGTCCTGATAAAGCAATGAATATCGAAAAACCAACTTATCTTGATTATCTTGCGACTTTATCTGACGTTTCCGGCATCAAGGTAGATTCCTTTGCTTCTTTATGTGAAGCATTAAAAAACCGTATGAACTTCTTTGCTTCCATGGGATGCTCTGTATCCGATCACGGTTTAGAGTATGTGATGTACGCTCCTGCTTCTGCTGAGACTGTAGAATCTATTTTTGCAAAACGTCTTGGTGGAGCTTCCATCACAAAAGAGGAAGAAATCATTTTCAAAACAGCATTTATGGTTTTTGTTGGAAAAGAGTACGCTAAGAGAAACTGGGTAATGCAGCTTCATTATGGATGCAAACGTGACAACAACACTCCAATGTTCAACAAACTTGGTCCTGATACCGGTTACGACTGCATCAATAACTATGCTCCATCTTCTGAGATGGCAGATTTCTTAAATGCATTAAACAGTACAGACGAGCTTCAAAAACCATTTTATACAGCTTAAATCCAAACGATAACCAGTCCATCGGTACGATCCTTGGCTGTTTCAGGATTCCACTGCTGTTGCCAAGATCCAGCAGGGTTCCGCATGGTGGTTCAACGATCATAAGACCGGCATGACTGACCAGATGATCTCCCTTGCAAATCTCGGAAACCTTTCCGGTTTTGTTGGAATGTTAACAGATTCCAGAAGCTTTTTATCTTACACACGCCACGATTATTTCAGAAGA
>VOFB01001691.1_pt1 | contig 11119 bp, 22 predicted proteins | sample 5384141 | NCBI WGS metagenome assembly VOFB01 (sample SAMN12384721, study PRJNA508395) | human gut metagenome | isolation source: healthy gut A | host: Homo sapiens
ACTGCTCTGCGATATCGTATGCTATAATTTCCTGATACGAAGTATCTTTCATGGACACTTCTTTTTTTTCAAAAAGTTCCATACTTTTGTGTCTGAAAATCGAAGAATCAAAAGACGGCTCATTCCTTATGACTTCTGCTTTCTCTGAAGTTTGAATGTTCTGTAAATCTTCCCAGAAATCATTCGCATTCATAATCTCTGTTTGAAATAAATATCCGCAAATCTCATTCATTTGTATGTTTACCAGAATTGGCTGTCCCTCCATAGATGCATAGCAGATTCCATCCATTCTTGCATCGAGTGTTTCCTTTACAGACCGAGCCGTCAGATATTCCGGAGTATTTTTTCTTTTTTCCAGAGTAAATATTCTACTCCAAACAAAAGTGCAAGTAGTAAAACACCATATGAAAATGGTATCTTTTCAAGAATTCTACCTGGCACAGATTCAGTCACCTCTTGCAAGATCAGCAAGTCTTGCATTAATATTGTTGAAAAATAAAATATACCGACTGCCAGTGACAACAAGTACCATCTTCTTTTTCTTTCAATCATATTCAAAAAAAGGCAGAAATTTCCCAAATTGTAAATTGTAATTATAGTAACCTTCCCAAAATAGTAATCTGACTTTCTTTTGACAATTTCAGTAAATGAACGTTTTCATGATATCCATGATTACTGTTTTCATGAAACACCACCTCCTAAAATCGGTAATGTTCCCCGGATATATAACGTATCTTCTTCCGAAAATGTCTCAAAAGGCTCCATTACATTTTTCAAATTTTTTCTGTATTTCAATAAATTCGGGTACTTTTACCCGGTCAGTTCTATTTTTTATTGAAAGAACATCTTTCATATCCAGCAGAACCATTACTGCTCTTGTTTTTTGAAGGACACTCTCTATAATCTTTTCAAAAAAGACTCATATACAAAATTGCATCTTTTTCCGTAAAGGAATCCTTCTCCTTTTTCTCTCCATAAGCCTTGATTCCATATAACCGCATATATTCCAATGATTCAGATAATGCAAGCCATAATTCTCAACATTCAAGACTCCTGACTGCCTGGACATAATCAACAGATTTGAACACCGTTTATATATACATTCAAAAAACTCCTCATAGCAAAGTTTTCTCTAATATCTGATCATTTCTGCTCTAAGGAATCCAAAAGCTCATTTAATTCCTTTAGCTGCGGTGACACCTCTCACAACAATTTCATTATATCTTTCTTTTCTTCCACCTTGATTTTCTTTTCAGATAATCTGATTGCTCCCTCCAGCATGGCATTTTCTTCAACCAGAACATCTCCAACGTCTTCAAGATTTTCTATTTAATTTCAAAATATCGAAAATATCTTTGTACCAAAATCCCCACCCTCCATGACTTCATGACTTCTTAATATTGTCTGTTCGTCAGATAAAAAGAACGTTTTCTTTGCAGTTATAATCTGCCCTTCTTTACTGGCAGACATTTTCTGAAGAATACAAAAGATATTCCTTCAAATCCATAAGCCCACCGCCAGCCGACAGAAACTGCCTAAATCCGTATGTTAGACGGAAGAAGTCGGGCTAAGATCAGACATTCCCAAACGCCGGAAAAATAAAACAAATTACTTCTGCCATTTTGTATAATGAAAATAGCCCCTTAGGACTTAATATATAATTGTGTACACTCCCCCGATTCTAATGGAATCATCGGAATCAGATTTTCGGCGATTTTGTGAAAACGCACATCTTGGAAAGAAATAGCAATCACCAGGATCATGGCACAGAATATCACGATCCAATAATTGCCCAGAATATATAAAAAATCCCCTTGTGTATTTTCCCCAATTCTGTATTCCATCTGGAAAACGAAAACAGCAAGCTGATGAAAATCATTAGTCATAATTCCGCTATCAAATGAACGCCGGAATGTAAGTATTACTCCGCTCATTGATATGATACGGTTTCAATATATATGCAAAAAACATCCATAGTACGCAGTGTCTGCGGACATAATATAAATACAGGCATATCATTTTATACTTCTTGGTAAAATCAAATTTAATCGTCCCTTACTGCCATCAAAAATAACATCAACAGCGACTCTTAATTGCATTCTCATTCTGCAAAAGTCTGTCTTTCCACGCTGTCCGACTACATCGCCGATCTTCTGTGGATCGATCTGCATCTGAACGATCTTTGGAGCGAATTCTCCAACTCTGTGCTCTTGGAGCATCGATTGCTTTATTCATAACTTCATCAATGATGTAAATTCTTGCTTTCTTTGTCGCAGCGATTGCTCATTGATTGCCTCTTCAATGATCGGTCTTGTCAGTCCATGAATCTTGATATCCATCTGGATTCGCTGTGATACCTTTGTGAGTTCCGGCTACCTTGAAGTCCATGTCTCCGAAGAAGTCCTCGAGTCCCTGAATATCTGTAAGTACAAGGTAATCATCATCTGTATCACCTGTTACCAGTCCACATGAGATTCCGGCTACTGCAGCTTTGATTGGTACACCTGCTGACATCAGTGACATAGAAGATGCACATACACTTGCCTGAGAAGTAGAACCATTTGATTCAAATGTCTCAGATACAGTGCGGATTGCATAAGGGAACTCTGATTCGCTTGGAAGTACCGGAAGCAGTGCACGCTCTGCCAGTGCTCCATGTCCGATCTCACGACGTCCCGGTCCTCTGGATGGCTTTGTCTCACCTACAGAGTATGACGGGAAATTGTAGTGATGCATATATCTCTTTGTTGTCTCTGCTTCATCCAGACCATCCAGTTTCTGAGCTTCAGAAAGTGGTGCCAATGTTGTCATTATTGCAGATCTGGGTCTGTCCTCTCGTAAACATTGCTGAACCATGGACTCTCGGAAGAAGATCAACTTCTGCTGCCAGAGGTCTGATCTGATCGATGGCACGTCCGTCCGGACGCTTATGATCTTTCAGGATCATTTTTCTTACGGTCTTTTTCTGGTACTGGTAAACAGCTTCACGGAAGCTTTGCAAGCCATTCTTCATTATCTATAAATGCTTCTTCTAATTTTTCTGTAAACAACACGGATATTTGCTTCTCTTGTCTGTTTGTCATCTGTAAATACAGCTTCTTCCATTGCTTCTGGAGGAACGATTTCTTTGGATGGCATCAAATAGTTCTTCCGGAACAGCAAAGCTCTGATACTCGTGTTTCGGCTTTCCACACTCTGCAACGATCGTATCAAAAATTTGATCACTTTCTGGTTTCACTTCATGAGCCTTAAAGATTGCTTCAATCATCTGCTGCTTCCGGAACTTCATTCGCACCAGCTTCGATCATGATAACTTTTCTCTTTGTAGATGCAACAGTTAATGCAAGATCAGATACTTCCTTTCTGTGCTGCTGTCGGGTTGAATACAAACTCTCCGTCAACAAGTCCAACCTGTGTTGTAGAGATTGGTCCGTCAAACGGAATATCAGAAATACTTGTTGCAAGTGCAGCACCAAGCATAGCTGTAAGTTCCGGGCTGCAGTCGGATCTACACGAAAGAACAAGCCTTTTCTCTTATTAAAAGTGTTACGTCATTTCTATAATCTTTTCGGGAACAGAGGACGCATCGGGCGGTCGATCACACGGTCCTGTCAGTACAATTGTTTTATTCTCACGGGATGCTTTACCCTCTCTCTTATTTCTTTTTGGAATGAAAACGTCTCATAAACATAACCTGAATTATTTTTCTCAGTCCAAGCTTCTCGATCAGTGCACGATATCTTTCGATGTCTGTCTTCTTCAGGTATGCAAGAAGTCCTCTTCTCTGTCCTACCATCTTAAGAAGTCCTCTTCTTGAGTGGTGGATCCTTTGGTTAGCTTTGAAGTGATCTGTAAGATCATTAATTCTTGCTGTCAGGATAGCGATCTGTACTTCCGGTGATCCTGTATCTCCTGCTGTTCTACCATACTGTGCTACGATCTGTTCTTTCTGCTCTTTAGAAATCATGTTTGTTTCCTCCTATATACTCTTAATTAAAACGCCTGATATTAAGTAACGGTTGGAGTTTCCTAGTTACCGAACACCGGCTTCAACGTCACTTGATTAATATATCATATAATTTCCTTGTAAAGCATTAATTTTATACAATTTGAAATATTCCATTCCTTTTGCAATATCCTTATCGATCTGTCTCCACACGCGCTTTCAGTTTCTTCAATTTTCAAATTTCTGCTCCGGTCTCCGGAATTTTTTAAGAATTAATCCGTACTTTTCCCCGTATGCATTTCCGGAATATCCGAAAAGAAATGCCTCGATCAACAGCTTCTTTTCTTCTGTCACGGTCGGTTTGATACCAACATTGGCAATTCCCGGATAAGTCTTTAACCTTCGATATCTATCTTACAGAAAATAGACTCCGGCGGTATAATCTTTCCTTCCGGCCATAAACATTCATCGTCGGAAATCCAAGCGTTCTTCCAAGTTTGTGTCCATGTTCAACCGTTCCTTCCTTCAAACGGATACCAAGCAGAGTTTCTGCCGACCAGATCCATGTTTCCGGTTCCCTTTAGTACTTCTTTGTACAGTAGGTACTGCTGATAATATGATTCTCATACCGTATCTTTTCCAGAACGATCAGTTCATAATATCTTTCCTGATACTGGGCAAGCATATATAGATATCTCCTTCTTTATTATCCAAACTGGAAATCTGTACCTACTACTACATATTTTGCATGAAACAGATCATGGATGATCTTCTGGATAAAATCCTCAGCTCTCATCTGACGAAAAGATTCTGTAAACGGACATTCGATCAGATAATCGACCTCATCTTTTACAGATTTCTGCCGTTTCTCTCCGACCATCAATAGCGCCGGGGAATCTTTATCGAACGGTCACATGTCAAACGAACATACGATACTGTTCATTCTTTGTCCTGCAATTTTTTTGTGTCAAGCATCTGATGCCCTCTTTATGAAGTCCGTCAAACTTTCCAAATGTCACTGCTGTCTTTCTGGCATTGTCATAATGCTCAAGACCTCTGATATACTGCATCTATTTTTTCTTCTCGTTTATCGTTAAAAATTTTCTTATCCGATGTGGTACGTTTTTTCTTTCCACTGATAAATGGCAATAAAATCTTTATCTGATTCATCACCCTGACATACGCTTCGTCCAGAATTTTTCATCTTTCCGACATCTCTTGTCTTTGATCCCAGATTCCCATTCCATTCTTATAGCAAATGCCCTTCAATCATCTTTCACCGTGATCTTCGGATAAGACGAACATTTGATCAATCGGTACCAGAAGCTCTGTTTCCTTCCTGCTTCAAGGTTTGAATTTCATCCAGCGTTTTCGCATCTTCAATCCGGAAATTGACACCTTTGTACGGATCAGTGATTCCATACAGCCTCCACATCCAAGTTTCTCACCTATATCATGACAAAGCGTACGGATGTAGTTCCCTTTGAACACGATGAACTTCCATACGGACTTTCGGAAGATCAATCTCAAGAATTTGAATATCCAGGATCTTAACCGGTTCTTGCCTTTTCTCTCAATCCTTTCCTTCTCTGGCAAGCTCATATAATTTCTTTCCATTTTTTAAGCCGAATACATTGGTGGAATCTGTTCATAATCTCCGATAAATCCTTCAATAGCTTCTCGGACCTTTTCTTCGGTCAGTGCCTCTGTTGACTTTTCTTCCAGAACTTCACCTGTAATATCCTGTGTATCCGTTGTCTTGCCCAGAAGCAACACCTTCATATGTCTTGTTCTTGTCAGTCAAAAGATCGCACAAGCTTTGTTGCTTTTCCAAGACACACGGAAGGACACCTGTCGCATCCGGATCAAGTGTCCCTGTATGTCCGATTTTTCTTTTGTCCGACGATTCCCCTGAAGTTTCGCAACTACATCATGAGATGTAAATCCCTGCTCCTTATATACATTTATAATTCCGTGTATCATAGTTTACTGCTCCTGTGTCTTTTCAGTTTTTCCATCTGTGCCTCAATCTGCTTGGACAAATTATTCAGCACATCAAACGGTGTTCCCGCCATTGTAAATCCGGATGCCTTCTTATGACCGCCGCCGCCAAAATACTGTGCGATCTTGCTGACATCAATTTTTCTTTGGAACGAAGGCTTACTTTTAAATTCATTCTGTTTCAACTCATACATGAATATAGCAACCTCTACTCCTTCTGTCACGCGAAGCTGCTTACAATTCCTTCAAGATCTTTTGGAAGACACCGTAAAAATCCATCACATCTTTCCGAATATAGGACGCGATACCTGTTCCATTTAAAAACAAGATACTTTCCATCAGTGCACGGCCCATCACAAGAATTCTGCGCATAAGATTTTTCGCATAGAATGTATCTTCTATGATCTTTGTCCGTCAATGCCTTTTTCCAGAAGATTTGCGGCCACCCGGAATGTCTCCGGTCCGGCGCAGGAATACTGGAATACGCCTGTATCATGCACAAGTCCAAGGTACAGTGCTTCCGCCACATTTTGGGAAATCTTTTTCTTCATCAATCAGAAGTCCGTATACCAGTTCTGATGTCGAACTTGCTTCCGGAACGATATGATTTACATCTGCAAAGCCGATGTTACTGATATGGTGATCCACACAGAACGTATGCTTTGCTTTTATTAAATAACGTTTTAGAATACTCCAGTCTGTCTGTATCCGCAGTCCAGGGAAATGAAGAGATCATATACTTTCCTCTTCATCATCCACAGACTCCAGGATTGTCATCTGTCCCTTTTGAAATGAAACGATTCCGGGATATCTTTCAGATAAATATCCACGGTTTTTCACTGTAGTTATTTCACGGATATACTGTCCGAGTCCCACACAGGAACCCACACAGTCTCCATCCGGACGCACATGTCCGCCGATCGCGATTTCGTGGACACGTTCTCCAATACTTTATTCAGCATCTTCCTTCAACACCTTCCGTTTTCAGGTCTTTGTTACTTCATCAATCTTCTTTGACATATTCACACCATACTCAATAGACTGATCCAGTACAAACTGAATCTCCGGAGTGTTTCGCATATTCAGAGTTCTGGCCAGTTCGCGGCGGATAAAGCCTTCTGCACTCTTAAGACCCGTGATTGTCTGCTTCTGTTAATAAGCATCTCCAAGTACACTGATATATGCCTTACACGTCTTAAGATCCGGTGCAACTTCTGACAGCCACGACCGAAGTCCAGGTGCAACACGCGGGTCTTTTAATCCCCCGCGGATGATGTTCGACTTAACTCATGCTGCACTTCTGTGTTCACTCTTGTATTCTTTGCTTCTTTTTTCTCATTTATTCCTCCAGAACTTTTCACATAGCTTATCTTGGAATCTCTACCATCTTGAATGCCTCTACGAGGTCTCCTTCTTTGATGTCATTGAAGTTTGCAAATACGAATCCACATTCGTACCTGCTTTTACTTCTTTTACATCATCTTTGAATCTCTTCAGAGATGCCAGAGGTCCTTCAAAAGATCACAATTCCGTCTCTTGTCAGGCGGACAGAGCAGTCTCTTTCAAATACACCATCCAGCATCAAGATCCTGCAATTGTTCCGACTCCGGAAGCCTTGAATGTCTGACGTACTTCTGCGTGTCCGAGTACCTTCTCCTCAAATACAGGATCCAGCATACCCTTCATAGCTGCTTCTACATCTTCGATTGCATTGTAGATGACACGGTACAGACGGACATCTACACCTTCACGCTCTGCTGTCTCTTTTGCGGTCGCATCCGGACGAACGTTGAATCCAATGATGATTGCATTTGATGCAGATGCCAGGATAACGTCAGACTCATTGATTGCACCAACACCGCCGTGGATTATTTTTACAATAACTTCTTCGTTACTCAGCTTCACAAGCTCTGTTTGATTGCCTCTACAGACCCTGTACATCAGCCTTAACGATCAGATCAAGTTCTTTTAAATTACCTTCCTGAATCTGTGTAAACAGATCATCCAGGGAAAGTTTTGACTTTGTATCTTCAAGAAGTTTCACCTATTCTGAGCAATAAATGTCTCTGCAAAGTTTCTTGCTTCTTTTTCATTTCCACATCCGACGATAACTTCTCCGGCATTCGGTACATCGTCAAGTCCAAGGATCTCTACTGGAACAGACGGACCTGCTTCTTTGACACTTCTTCCCTTGTCATCCATCATAGCTCTTACTTTACCAAATGCAGAACCTGCTGCGATTGGATCTCCGACACGGAGTGTTCCTTTCTGCACCAGCACATTTGCACCGGACCTCTTCCCTTATCAGCTGTGCTTCAGTACAAGACCTCTTGCACGGCGGTTCGGATTGGCTTTTAATTCCATTACTTCTGCTGTTAAAGCGATCATTTCCATCAGATCTTCCAAACCTTCTCCTGTCTTGGCAGATACCGGAACGAAGATTGTGCTTCCACCCCAGTCTTCCGGAATCAGCTCGTATTCTGTCAGTTCCTGTTTTACACGGTCAATGTTGGCACTTGGTTTATCCATCTTGTTGACAGCTACGATGATCTCTACACCTGCAGCTTTTTGCATGATTAATCGCTTCAACCGTCTGCGGCATAACACCATCGTCTGCTGCTACTACGAGGACTGCAATATCTGTAGAACTTGCACCTCGCATACGCATTGCTGTGAACGCCTCATGTCCCGGAGTATCCAGGAATGTAATTTTTCTCCATTTGCCTCAACAACAGAAGCTCCGATATGCTGTGTGATACCACCTGACTCTCTCGGTCGATGACATTTGTTTGACGGATAGCGTCAAAAGGGAAGTCTTACCGTGGTCAACGTGACCCATGACACAGACTACAGGTGGACGTTTTTTTCATCTTGCTTTCATCCTCTTCGTCCTCTTTAAGAAGTTCTGCAATAACATCAACCTTCCTCTTTTTCACAAAGAACATCAAACTCAATGCGATTTCTTCAGCTGCATCGTAATCAATTTCCTGATTGACTGTTACGATTTTACCCTGCATGAAGAGTTTCTTTACAATAACCGAAGGAACAATCTTCATCTTATCTGCAAGTTCCTGAATCGTCAGAACCTCTGGAATCGTGATAGATTTGATCTGCTCTTCCTGTTTCTGCTCTTTCTTCTCCGGTTTCTGAAGCTGAGTCTTTGGCTCATTCTTGCCCTTCTTACCTTTTCCTACGCGGTCTTCGTCATGGCGGAAGTCTTTATCTTTCTTCTTAAAGTCATCCTTACCTTTTCCTTTGTTTCTCTGTGGCTTCTGACCTTCCACGATTGGCTCTGGAATTGCCGGACTGTTCTTGCGGTTGTCACGTCTGTCATCACGTCCACGATTATCACGTCTGTCATCACGTCCGCCCTGATTACGATTGTCGCGTCTGTCATCTCTTCTGTCATCACGTCCGCCCTGATTACGATTGTCGCGGTTATCTCTTCTGTCATCGCGTCCGCCCTGATTACGGTTATCGCGTCTGTCATCACGTCCACGATTATCACGTCTGTCATCACGTCCGCCCTGATTACGGTTATCGCGTCTGTCATCTCTTCTGTCATCACGTCCACGATTATCTCTTCTTTCGTCGCGGTTATCACGATTTCCTGAGAACGGTTTTCTTTTTCTTTCCTGCTCTTTTTTTCTCCTGTTCCAGTCTCTTCTTCTGCGCGGCTGCAGCTGCTTCTGCCTCATGCATCTGCTGAACCTGTTGACGGATTCTGTCCGGACGTGGACGAATTGGCTGGGATGGTCTTTCATCTCTTACTTCTTTGCGTCCATTCTGGGATTTTCCATTTTATTTCCACCGTTTGAACGGTTATCTCTCTTATCATCACGTCCAGTCTGAGAACGGTTATCGCGTCTGTCGTCACGTCCCTGACCCTGACGCTTTCCACCCTGTCTTCCACCACTCTGGGTGTTCTGCGGGCGGAATACCTGGACGATTTTTTCTTCTTTGGTGCGTCAGATTTGTCCCTTCTGCTTTTTTCGGCATTTGCCTTTGTGCAAATGCTTTTCTTACCATATCTGCTTCTGCCTCGTCGATGGTACTCATATGTGTCTTGGCTTCCACATCCTTTTTATTCAGGAACTCAACAAGCTCTTTGCTCGGCTTATCAAGTTCTTTTTCGCTAACTCATATATTTTGATTTTTGACATATACACTACCTCCTCTATGCAACCGTATTATCTTCTGTCTTCATCTGCTTCATAATTTCCTTCGCAAAACCTTCATCGTCCAGTATTGCAAGAGATGCCCGGAATTCCTTTCCCATTGCATGCCCCAAGGTATCTTTATCTTTATAAAATAGATTGGCACTTCATAAAATTCACACATATCCCGGAACTTTTTCTTTGTATTTTCGGAAGCATCTCCTGCCACAATAACAAGCGCTGCTCTTCCTGTCTTTACTTCCTTTTCTGTACAGAACTCTCCGCTGGCTGTCTTACCTGCCCGCGTTGCAAGCCCGACAGTGATAAGATCTTATCTGGTTTCAAGCTCTGTCATCTCCTTTTCCAAAGACTCATACACTTCCTGTGGAATTGCCTGCTTAAAAGATCTCTCAAGGCCCTTTACTTTTCACTGCCTTTTTTCAGACATTCCTGATTTGGACAAATGTATGCGCCCCGTCCATTTTTGCGTCCGGTCGCATCTAACAGAAATTCTCCTTCACTGGTACGGATCACGGATCATTTTCTTTTTTATTCTTCATTTCCTGACATCCCACACACTGACGCATAGGAATCTTTTTATTTGCTCCCAATGAGATTCTTACGCCTCCTCACCGTCTTCTTCCGGCTGAACATTAGCTTCTGTTTCATTTTCCGCTTCTGTATCTACTTCTACATCTGCGTCCTCTGGATATTCTTCATTCTCATCATAAACATCTTCTTCGTACACACCTTCGCCCAGTTCCATATAGTTCTCTGGAAGCTCACCGGACTCAATTGCCTGTGTCTCGCTCTTGATATCGATCTTATAACCTGTCAGTTTTGCGGCCAGTCTTGCATTCTGGCCTTCTTTACCGATTGCAAGGAAAGCTGATAATCCGGTACAATAACGCTTGCTTTCTTCTCATCCGGATCAGCCATAACAGAAATAACTTTTGCGGGGCTTAACGCATTCTCGATCAGGATTGCCGGATTATCGCTCCAGTTGATGATATCA
>VOFB01003569.1_pt1 | contig 11119 bp, 19 predicted proteins | sample 5384141 | NCBI WGS metagenome assembly VOFB01 (sample SAMN12384721, study PRJNA508395) | human gut metagenome | isolation source: healthy gut A | host: Homo sapiens
CCGCTTTCTGGGACAGCACCCCCGGTGCCTTAATTCATAATAATAATCTAATTATCTTCATAAATAATCTGGTTTCGGCAATCGTTTTGCGACATATTCTCTAACACCTTTAAGAGATTTAATAAAAGTTTCATCAGACAGCCAGGAGACATGACTGTATCCCCAACATTCAACTTTTCGCTGCCGTCTGCCTTTGTCATTTAATGTAATGTTTTTCTTTCAAGAAGCATCTTGTAAATAAAAAACTTTTTACAGGGTGCTTCACTGAGGTTTCCCCAGATATTTATCCAGTCGCTGGCCGCTTTCATTCATTGCCGACGATGAGCTTTTTCACTCTGTGACCCCTTCTTTCTATTAGTAGATGTGTTTCTTGATATATTTTCAGTTGTGCTTCCTGCTATTGTTCCCATTGTTCCTGCTGCTGAACTTGCCATTTCGTGACTATTGTTCTTTGCATTGTTTGTTCTTACATTGCGGTTCTGTGCCGGTGCTTGCCGTATAGATACGGCACCAGAAACTGGTTCATACCCCTCCTGTCTGTTGAGCTGTTCATATTTTTTAACAAATTTCTGATAAACAGCATGCTCCGGTTTGCCCATCTTTGCGAGCACTTTGTCTGCCACATGTTCCGGAGCCACTTTGAGCTGTCCGCTGATATGGTATTTGACCAGTTCCCGGAAGAAGCTCTCATCCTTATCTGCCATCAAATAATCAAAGCGGATACCGGAACGGATAAACACTTTCTTGACTTTCGGGATCTTCCGCAGTTTACGCAGCAGGATCAGATAATCTTTGTGGTCTGCCCGCATATTCTGGCACGGCTTTGGAAACAGACATTGTTTGTTCGGGCACACGCCCTTTTTCAGCTGTTTTCGCATGCCGGATGGCGAAAGTTGGCGGTCGGTCCGCCGACATCGTGGATATAGCCTTTGAAATCCTTATCTTCCGTCATCTGTTTCGCTTCTTCGATAATGGACTCATGCCCTCTCGTCTTGATAATCCGTCCCTGATGGAACGTCAGTGCACAGAAACTGCATCACCAAGTGCCATCACCGACTGGTCATTTTTCCAGTCGGCTGTGAAATAATGCCCACTTTATAGCCATGGGCCTCCAGCACACGGCTGATAATAGCCGGCGAAAAGGATGGTGCTACATAGGCATCGCCAATGACGCCGACAAAATCCAGTTCATCCCAGCGCGCTTTCATGTCATCGGCTGATCGGAAGAAATTCTCTCATCATGCCAGAACCTCTACTTTATTATTAAAAAATATCCTCAAAAAAGGAATTGATGTAATAATGGGCCAGCTTCTTCTTTTCCTCTATCTGATAATCAGAAAAATCATCCTGTACAGCGCATACCGTCATGCCTGCAGAAAGTCCGGCCTGAATGCCCTCCGGAATATCCTCAAATACAAGACAATTCTTTGAATTCACACCAAGACGTCTGGCTGCCTCCTGATAAACAAAAAGGATCCGGCTTGCCTTTTACCACATCTTCACCTGTCATGATCACTCTAAAATAATGCTCAATATCCTGGGCATGCAGGGCTGTCATGGCGTAAAAGCTTCCTTGTATTGCTGGTTGCAACTGCCATAGGCAGTTCTTTCTCTTCAATGAGTAACAACCACTTTGCGGCTCCCGGCTTCATCTGAATTTCATGTCTATACTGCTCAAAGCCAGTTCATTCCATTCCGCCAGCATTTTTTCAGGCGGATCATCAATGCCGATCACATTTCTGAAATAATCAGCAGCCTGCAAAATACTAAGCCCCGCCAGTTTGCGCTGCAAATCCTCTGACATCGGTTTTGCCGTGTCTTGTCAGATAAATTCTGTCCACTTCTTCCCAGACCCCCATGGAATCAATCAATGTACCGTCCACATCAAAAATAACGGCTTCTTTTCCCTCCAGGAGTCTCTCTATATCATTCTTCATCATTCGTATGTCCTTTCGATTCTTTTTAATGCCTGCACTTCATCTTCTGTCAGCTCACGATATTCACCCAGAGCCAATGACTCATCCAGTCTCAGACTTCCCATGGACAGTCGCTTTCAAATAGACCACTTTCTTGTCTACGGCCTCGAACATCCTCTTAATCTGATGAAATTTGCCTTCACGAATGGTAATCTCAACCTCCGATTCAGGCCCGGAAGATAAAATATTCAATTTGGCAGGCATCGCCCTCAGGCACCGTCTTCATCAACGATCTCCAGCCCTTTGCGAACAGATCACATCTTCTTCTGTCACCTGACCGTCAATGACCGCACAATAAACTTTATCCACATGCTTTTAGGTGACAAAAGCTGATGGGCCAGATCTCCGTCATTGGTAATCAATAAGAGGCCTTCGGTATCCTTATCCAGACGCCCCACCGAGGAACAAATCCTTTCTGGACTTATCCGTGATCAGATCAGCACTGTCTGCTACTTTGGATCATTGGTGGCTGAAATAACCCCCGCCGGCTTGTTAAGCATATAATAAACCAGCGTCTGATAAACAACAAGGCTCTCCCCGGCATACCAGATCATCCTTTTCAATGTCTACTTTATATTCAGGCTTTCTGATGACTTCGCCATTCACCGTCACCAGTCCTTTTTTGATCAGATTCTTCACTTCACTGCGGGTCCCCACAGACATATCCGCCAGGTACTTGTCCAATCTGAAACTCGTCTTCATATATACCTCCTAAGCTGCTCTTCCGATGCGGGACCCAGCTTCATAAAACTTCTGGGCTGCTTATCTAATTTAAAACTTTCCGCATAAGTACATCTTAAACAAGACGCCAGCCAGATGGGTATTTGTTCTTCAACGTACCATTGGAAACTTTACCCCAGCCCAGGGCAAATTCATCCACGCAGATCAGATACCAGCCGTTCTTCAGATTCGGATCCACCTGCAGTGTCTCGCATTTCAAATAGCGCACCACTTCTTCGCTGTCTCCCGGATAAGCGATCACTTTTGTCGCAGACATCGGTGTCAGGCCCCTGGCAAAGGCACCGCTTGGTTCAAAACAGCTTCTTCTTGAGTTCTCCTAAAAAACCATCCGCTTCGCATAATATGCAGCCCCTTCAGCTCCGGCATTCCCTCCGGAATATACTGCACATAGCCGTTCTGCACAAGCAGACGTTTCTTATCAAAGGATAATGGATACCCTCTGTGTCCAGGAACTGGAAAAAGCTCTCCATCTCTGCCGGCAGTTTTGGAACGGATGCCAAAGTCACTTTGCCGCCCATCGGCTCGCTGTCCGCGTCACGGCAAAGTACAGCCGCAAAATGCCCTTCACCCTCCAGATGATGCGGCCAGAGACGCCTTGTCTTTTGTCAGTTCAGGATTGCCGTCTGCCCATTCCGGATGACCATGATCAATACAATGACAGCCGCATAAATCCTTATCATCGTCTACTTCCACCAGATGGAAATGCGGATGTTCCTGCAAAAAACCACGCAATGCTGCCCTCATCCTCTTCCGGTGAAAAAGTACATGTAGAATATATTAATTTGCCACCGGACGGACCATTTGGCACCATAGGTCAGAATCTCCATCTGAAGCTTATGGTATTCCTCCGGTCCCGTTCTCAGCCAGCTCTCAGTCATAGAAGGTTCTTTTGTGGAACATGCCTTCGCCGGAACACGGTGCATCAATCAATACCCTTATCAAAGAATTCCGGGAAATATCTGGATAATTTCTCCGGATACTCACTGACAACAATACTGTTGATAATGCCAAAGCCCTCCAGATTGCGCAGAAGTGCCTTGGCTCTGGATTTGCTGATATCGTTGGATATCAGCAGGCCCTCCACCCTTTAAGGCTGCACCGATGGCCGTACTTTTTGCCTCCCGGTGCCGCACACATATCCAGAATCTTCTCCCCCGGTTGTGCATTCACAAGCTTTTGCCGGCAGCATGGCGCTGGCCTCCCTGAATATAATAAAGACCTCCTTGATAATAAGGATGTTTTGAAAATTGCTTCTTATTCTCAAGATAAAATCCTGTCTCATTCCAAGGTACCTGCTTCAAATCCACACCCATCCGCTGAAGCAGTTCCTGGGGATTGGTTTTCCATGTATTAATTCTTAATCCGTTATGAAAAGGCAGATCATAGCTCTTAAAAACTCCGCATACTCTTCCTCACCGAGCATCTGCTGCATTCTTTCCTGAAACTTCTCCGGAAATTGTATCATTGTATTCCTCCAGTTCACTTTCTATCTTATCATTTTACTCATCTGCTATTGTAATCTCTAATTTTTGACTCCCATTAGCCACTTTGCTTTTTATCATTTTCTTTTATCAAAAAGTTTTCCGAAAATATCCTAATCCGGCCGCCTACAACTCGGCACCTGTATCCTCCAAAAGCGGACCGTTGTCTGCTGCATAAGTCGCCAGTTCATCACAGCGCTCATTCTGCGGATGACCTGCATGGCCTTTCACCCAGACAAATTTTACTGCATGGGGTGCCTTTGCCTGAAGAAGCCGCTTCCAGAGATCCACGTTCTTTACCGGCTCATTTTTGCCCCCGCTTCCATCCCTTTCACCCAGCCATCTACCCAGTGCTGGTTAAAAGCATCCACCACATACTTGGAATCCGAGTAAAGGGGTCACATTGCACGGGCGGTTCAATGCCTCCAGGGCTGTAATCACGCCAAGAAGCTCCATCCGGTTATTGGTCGTTCTGCGGTATCCCGCCGATAACTCCTTCACATGCAGCTGATTCTTTGGATCAATATATTCAAGAACAGCCCTGTATCCACCGGGTCCCGGGTTGCCTCTGGCTGCACCATCTGTATAAATCGTCACGTTCATATTTTATGTTCTCCTTTATTATTAAGTTTTAAGTCCTTTTGATTGCCTGTATCTAGTACATCGATAACACCTGCTATTAAGCGTTTCTTTTAGCAATCCCTTCGCTTGCATCCATTTTCCTGTCAGTCTTATCCCGACAGATTTACTACCGCTCATTTTAACATAAAAACGGCGGCAAAAAAGCCCGCCGTGCAAATCTCACGATTTTTTGCATCGGCGGACAATAGCCTGCACCAGAAAGGCCAGTAAAGTTCCCGTCACCACTCCGGCAAAATCAATCCATACATCTGTCACCTGGGAGAAGATCGTCCCGGTGAAAAAAAGCTGGATTGTCTCATCTGTAGAGCTGTCATCAGACCGGCCAGCAGGGGCCACCCGAGAAACCGCAGCGGCCGCGTGGTATAACCCTTCACCACCAAAAACAGCAGCACACCTTCAATGGCAAACTCCGTGAAATGGGCTGTCTTGCGGACGATAAACTCTGTAAGGGCCGCTCTCCCTCACTGCCAAGAACACGTCTAAGCAATGCCAATACCGTTCCACTTCTTTAACGTGGATGCATCCGCATTATCCATGGAATTGCTGAAAATGAAGGCAACCCAGAGGATGAGAAGGAGAGCTGTGGTAATTCTGTAAATAGTTTTGTGATTTTTGATTCGTATGCATTGTTTTAGTTTCCTTTTTAGTATCTATATTTATTTCCATTTTGTGCAACAGCCTGCTGCACAAATTCTCTCTTTGAATATATTTCAGCAACTTTTTCTATGAATTTGTCGCTTCTCTCTATTATACCATCTATCTCTCATTCAGCAATACGCAAAAAATGCCGAAAACCACCTGCCTTTCTGCGATTTTCGACATTTTTGGCTTTGATCTTAATTATCTGCACAGCCTTACAGCCATCCACAGACCAAACAGCTCGGCAATCTGTTATATAATAAAAAATCACACTGCCATTGCCGTCGTTGACAATCTTCTGAATGGCCTCCTGCATCTTAACCTGACTATTCTCTGACATCCGGGTGACCTTCGTCTGGATGCCTTCCTCCACCAGCTGTCCCACAGTTTTGCCGAAAATCAATGTATCCCAGATGGCTTTTGGATCCTGTTCCTGACTATTGTTCATGGAGGTGATCAATTCTTCTGCCTGGGCCTGATCACCCACAATCGGCGCGATCTCCGTCTCAATTCCGGCTTTGATCATGTGGATTGAAGGTGCCTTTGCCTTGATCTTAAAACCATAACGGCTGCCGTGTTTTATAAGCACCGGAGGCTCCAAAAGCACCTCCTCTTTCTCCGGGGCCACCACGCCGTATCCTTTGGCTCTGGCAGATTCCACCGCCTGTGATACCGCTGAATATGCTGTCTGATTTTCCGACAATTGGCGAAGAATCCTGTAAAAGGCGTAGTCCCCATTCACTGGTATTCCCATCCACTCTGACAGCAGCTCATAATAATATTTCTGATCGATCTCAAGATGAAAGATGACTTTCCCGTCGCTCATACTCACCGTTTCAATAAAACATTTCTTTATGTATGGGCAGGTCAGCTTCTCCTGCATCGGACGCACATCCTTCCAGATGGCGCACATTCATCAGATACTCTCTGGCTGTATCTGCCACTGCCGCCTTGACTTCCCCCTCCTCCGGCAAAAGATCAAACCATTTCGGTGTATAAAAATCTATCTGAGATACCGGAAACTCCAAAAGCATCGTTGCCATAATCTTCTGGATATCTTCCTGCTTCAGCTGATCGCAGTTAAACGGCAAACATTTGATATCGTATTTTTCTTCCTTCCTGCGGCACAATTCCTGAGTTTCCATAGCATAAGGCCGGATTGTATTCACCACAACAATAAATGGCTTGCCAATTTGTTTCAGCTCACCTACAGCCATCTCCTCTGCCGCCGCAAAACTTTCCCCGGCAATCTCACCGAAACTGCCGTCCGTTGTAATCACAAGCCCGATAGTAGAATGATCCCGGATTACTTTCTGAGTGCCGATATGCGCTGCCTTTGTAAAAGGAATCGGATCCTCATACACGGCGTCTTAACCATCCGGTCCTTATCATCCTCCATATGCCCCGACGCCCCATCACCATAAAGCCAACACAGTCGATCAGTCGTATCTTCACCTGGATATCATCGAAATATGAACCGAAACCGCTTCTTTCGGAATAAACTTCGGTTCCGTCGTCATAATCGTCCGCCCTGCCGCACTCTGAGGAGTTCATCCCTGGCCTGTTCCCGTTCATGAACATTATCAATTCCCGGCAGCACCATCAGATCCATAAAACGTTTGATAAAGTGGATTTTCCTGTACGTACAGGCCCTACAACGCCAATATAGATCTCGCCGCCCGTTCGCATCTGAATATCTCTATATACACGCAATTCATCCATAAAAATACCCCTTCCATAAGTATATTACAATCATTCCATATACTATATGAAAGAGGTATGCCTCTTAGACGTATGAATTATTCTAATAGAGAATACTTTCTCTCCTGGCAGCAGACAATTTAAAGGAACATATTCTTCTATAAATTCTAATGTTTAAAAAGCTTCCGTCCCTATGTCATCTGGTGTTGTCAAATTTGACAGGCAGTCTATCGCCTTCATGCAGATACAGTTTATATTTACACCTCTTCGCTGAACAATCTTAAAGCATTCTCCCTATCGGCTCAACCCGCACATTTCGCCACATATCGAAATGTGATATCCTGAAACACCATTTGCATAGATTTTCTCCAGCAAAACATCAGTACCACCCAAAGAATCGGCAGGCACAACAGACACCACTGCAAGATTCGTTCTAATCACTGTCCCGCTATCTTATCCGCGCTAAAACCAAAGGCCAAAACCTGTATAAACGACAACCAAAACAACAGTCGGCACAATCAGCCATGACTTCTTAAAATGCCACTGAGCCTTGAAAAAAATGTCCCTTGACTTCGAAGGCAGAAGATACATCACAAACCTTACCAGAAAATACACACTGACATCACTAAAATATACGGCATCGTTCCTGAAAAAATCTCTCATAAACTGCCTCCTTTCAAAACACCAATCATGACTGCATTAATATATATTAAGTATATCATGGCATTCTCAGTCAGCAATCATTATCAGAAAATTTAAAATAAACATCATAATTTTCATTTCAACTTAATGAATACTTTTCTAATAAAGCTATCGTCTCACTCGAAGGGAGTTGCCCCAAAATCGGTTTCTTGGGAATATTGCTTTACAAGAACGTTTAACAGATTTTTCATAATACATATATAGTTTCTTTTCCTCTTCAGTCATTTCACTTCTTGTATTTCCTCCCTTTACTCTTTACATTTTATAACAAAAATTGCAGAAACTCATCCTAAAGAGAATCCATTCGCTTTGTTCATAAGCAGGTGCTTCTAATAATGCCTTCGTTCCACTCGGTCGGTGCTAACGGTCCACCGGACCTTCAGCACCAGTATTAGGTCTGTTCTTTAGGACCTTGTACTGCACTGCCAGCATTAGGCAGTGAAACGATGCCTGCTTTGAATCGTTGAACACGAAGATTCTTCGATAAACGATGTGAAGTTTCGCAATTCGTACTCTATTACCGTTTCTTTTCTCAATTTATTCTCTGTCCCATTCATCAGCCGCTTAATATTCGCCCGATGCCGCCACCAGGCCAACCGTGAATACCAGACTGAGTCCAAACACCGCCACTGTCCCGGATAAAAGATCAGCATCAAAAGATGGAAACAGTGCCGTAATGGCCAAAGAACCCACGGGGAACATATCAGGTTGTAAAGAATACAACTACCAAATACAATTGCGGCGATCAGGGGCAATACGCACATCCAGTGCGAACATAAAGCCGCCGGTTGCCGCAATGCCTTTTGCCGCCCTTAAAATTCATATAAAGGGATAATTGTTACCCCAAAGTGCTTTTCAGGAAACTGCGGCAGTCATAAATCTTCGTCACATCGCCAAGTCCAGAGCAACAGATATCTCACAATCAAACGGCAAATACTGCCTTCAGGCATCCCCGAGAAAGACAATATAGCCGGCGGGTTTGCCCAGAGTCCGAAGAATGGTATTGGTTGTTCCTGCATTGCCGCTGCCGTAATTGCGGACATCAATTCCCTTTGAATACTTTTGCCGCCAAAGCCCTGTCTGAAAACAACCGAAAATATAACCCAGTGCCAGACAGATAATGACTTTAGTACCATTTTAACCTTATCCTTTCTTTCACGATAGATAAAAGTGAAGCGGCGTACCACGGAACTGGAAGGTTTTACGAATCTGATTCTCGATATAACGGGTATAAGAGAAATGTGTCAGTTCCTTATCATTGATAAAGATGACAAATGTCGGCGGCTTGACAGATACCTGTGTAATATAGTAAAGACGCAAACGTCTGCCCTTATCTGATGGCGGCTGTTTCATGGCAACAGCCTCACTGAGGATCTCATTGAGACACCTGTACGGATACGCATTGCGATTCTCAATAACCGCATCGATGGTATCAAAAGCTTCTGGTCTCTGACCTTGTCTCTGCCGAGATAAACAGCATCTCTGCATGGCATAAATGCCAGCTTCTCTCTGACATCCTTAGTGAACTTGTTCATGGTCTTGTCATCTTTCTCGATGGCATCCCACTTGTTCACTCGCAATGATATACCCTTGCCGCGCTATGGCAATACCTGCAATCTTGGCATCCTGTTCTGTCACACCTTCCTTGGCATCAATCATCATCAGAACAAACCACGTTGGCATGCGCTCCACCGCCGAAACCGTACGGATAATACTATAACGTTCAATATCCTCCTTGATCTTGCTCTTACGGCGCAGACCTGTATCGATGAAAACATATTCCTTGCCGTTGTGCTTGATCACCGTATCGATGGCATCACGTGTTGTACCGGCAATTTGCTGACAATGACAATGATTCTCACCTGTCAGTTTATTGATCAGAGAGGACTTGCCTACGTTCGGCTTACCCAATAAAGCAGCTTAAAACTCATCTTCCTCTTCTTCTGCTGTACCCGGTTTTAAAATGCTTGATGACTTCGTCCAGCATCACCCAGGTCAAACTTGGAATTGCCGCTGATCGGCATCGGATCTCCAGTCCTAAATTATAGAATTCATAGACATCTGTCATCATAGTGCCTGAAGTTATCCACCTTGTTGACAACGAGAACAACCGGCTTGCCTGAACGACGAATCATATTGGCAACCTGGAAACCGCCATCCACAACACCCTGACGCGCACATCCGTCAGAAAGATGATCACATCCGCTGTCTCAATGGCGATCTCGGCCTGCTCACGCATGCTCTTCAAGATCAGATCATTGTAGATGGTTCAATACCATCCTGTATCAATCATTGTAAACTGTGTATTCAGCCAGATTTACATCTGCATAAATTCGGTCCCTTGTTACTCCCGGCGTATCGCTTGACAATAGAAATCTGCTGTCACTGCCAGGCATTAAATAAAGTTGATTTACCTACATTCGGCCTTCCTATAAATGGCCACGATTGGTTTACTCATCTATCTCACTCTTCCCAGAATTTTATCTACCAGGTCCTGTCTAGTTTTGATTCTTACAATCGAAATCGAATTTGTAAAAGTATTTTCAAGTTCAGGAATCGTTATATCATCAAAAGGATCTGCACATCCTCACCACTTCGAAGAATATTCACCGGAAAGCAGCAACGCCTCACCGAGATCTTTGCCCTGAAGCTGTTCCTTCAGATCTGTTCCTATCATCAGCCCTGAAAGCCGTTATCGTTCTCCAAAAAATGATTCACAATTTCATAGACATCTACGGTCACATTAGGAACTTCTCACAAAGCTCTTCTGCCAGTTTTTCAGAATGGTTCCCACAGCAGAATGTCCTGTTGCAATCGTCACATGGCGCTTTTTGCCGTCTGTAACAGCTTCTTTCAGGCCCTCGAAACTCCTCCGTCAACCGGATCATACCAACACCATTCTCCAGCTGAAGATAACAAATCATAGCGTTCTTCCTCCGGCATCTCATATCCTGCAAGAATATACCATTCATCCGAAGCATGGATAAAGTGTGTACCATACTCCTTACAGCTTCTTCTGCCATTTCTCTATGCAGGCAATAACTTCTCTGGCGTCCTCCCTGTTAAAAAGGTTCCAACGGATAAAGACCCTCTCTGTGATCAGAAAGGCCTACCGGTACCACAGAAACGCTCTCAATGTTCGGGATAAAGCCTGACAGGTCACGAATACTTCTCTCCAGTTCTTCACCATCGTTGACGTTCTTGCAAAGAACGATCTGACCAAAGCAATGCGGCACG
>VOFB01003476.1_pt1 | contig 11106 bp, 16 predicted proteins | sample 5384141 | NCBI WGS metagenome assembly VOFB01 (sample SAMN12384721, study PRJNA508395) | human gut metagenome | isolation source: healthy gut A | host: Homo sapiens
CCTTGTGTGCCATTTTGATGGCTTCCAGGGTCTCGGAGACAGAGCCGATCTGGTTCAGTTTGATCAGGATAGCGTTGCCCGCACCCAGCTGGATGCCCTTTGCCAGACGCTCGGTGTTGGTCACAAACAGGTCGTCACCCACCAGCTGTACCTTGCCGCCCAGCTCGCGGGTCATCTGCTGCCAGCCCTCCCAGTCCTCTTCGTCCAGACCGTCCTCGATGGAGATGATGGGGTACTTCTCCACAAGGCTCTTCCAGTGTGCGATCAGCTCGGCAGAGGTGAACTCGGTGCCCGCCTTGGGCAGCTTGTAAAAGCCCTTGCCCTTGGGGCTCTTCCACTCGGAGGCAGCGGCATCCATTGCCAGCATAAAGTCCTTGCCCGGCAGATAGCCCGCCTTTTCGATGGCAGCCAGAATGGTCTCGATGGTCTCCTCATCGCTGGAAAGGTTGGGTGCAAAGCCGCCCTCATCGCCCACGGAGGCGACACCGTGAATGGGAAGCCTGCTTCACCGACCCCTTCCAGGGCGTGAAGATGGCCGACTATGCCTACGAGAAGCTGGGCTATACCAAGGCCGCCGTCATCTTCCTGAAGGGCAAGGATTACAACGAGGGTCTGGCCGAGAACTTTGCCAAGGAGTTTGAGGCAAAGGGCGGCACCGTCGTGGACCAGGAGAGCTACTCTGAGGGCGACGTGGACTTCAAGACCCAGCTGACCAGCATCCTTGGCAAGAACCCCGAGATGGTGTTCTGCCCCAACTACTATCAGGAAGTGGGTCAGATCCTGGCTCAGGCTGAGAGCATCGGCTTGACCGTTCCCTTCCTCGGCGGCGATGGCTGGGATGGTCTGGAGGGCTACGCCACCGCTGACCAGCTGAAGGACTCCTACTTCTGCGCCTGCTACGCTAAGGGCTCCAGCACCGCGTTTGAGGATGCCTACAAGGCCGAGTACGGCGAGGCCTACCCCAACGGCTTTGCACCCTTGGGCTACGATGCTGCTATGACCGTCGTGTACGGCATCAAGGCTGCCGAGGAGCAGGGCCTCGAGGCCGGCTCTGACGAGTACAAGCAGGCCGTCATCGATGCCATTGCCGGCGGCACCATCGAGGGCATCACCGGCACCTTTACCTTTGACGAGCACCACAACCCCGTCAAGAGCACCGCCATCCTGACCTATGTGGACGGCAAGCCCGAGCTGAAGGAAATGTTCTGATCCGCGCTGTTCCATCCACCGGTGATGGAGCCGCCCGCACAGAGCAAACCCCATGATTTTTTGGAGAACGCCGGAACAGCTTTTTTCTGGTCAGGCGTTCTCCTTTTTTATAACAATTTACTGGCAAGCCATTGGCCGCCAGCGCCCTCATCCGGCGCTGCGCGCCACCTTCCCCCGGCCGGGGGAAGGTTTCAGATGCGTCATCGCATCTAAAAAAGTGTATCCAACGGTGTATAAACGCCGCAAAGAAAGGAAGTATCCATCCATGACAGTGTTTTTCAGCCAGCTGATCAATGGCCTGTCCCTTGGCAGCATCTATGCACTGATCGCACTGGGCTACAGCATGGTGTACGGAATCATCCTGCTGCTGAACTTTGCCCATGGCGACGTCATTATGGTGGGCGCGTACATGTCCTGGTTCGTCATGAACCAGCTGGGCCTCGGCCCGGTCACGGCAGTCTGTGCCACCATCCTCACCTGTACGCTGCTGGGCGTCGTCATCGAGAAAGTCGCCTACACCCCCGCTGCGCGGCGCGCCCCGCATCTCTCTGCTCATCACGGCCATCGGCGTCTCCTTCTTCTTGGAGTACACCGCTGAGCTGGTCATGGGCTCCGGTGCCAAGGTGATCCCGGCCTACTATACCAACCAGACCTTCCGGCTGGGCAAGGTGCCTCTGGGCCTTACCTCCATCATCACCCTGGTGGTCACCGTGCTGTCCATGCTGGTGCTCACTTTCCTGGTGCAAAAGACCAAGCTCGGCAAGGCCATGCGTGCCGTCTCGGAGGATATGGATGCTGCCCGCCTGATGGGCATCAACGTCAACAGCACCATCTCCTTCACGTTTGCCGTCGGCTCCGCGCTGGCAGGCATCGGCAGTGTGCTGTACTGCTGCTCTTACCCCCAGGCTACTCCCACCATGGGCTCCATGCTGGGCCTGAAGGCCTTTGTGGCTGCCGTGCTGGGCGGCATCGGTTCCATCCCCGGTGCCATGATCGGCGGCATTGCCATCGGCCTGTGCGAGTGCTTTGTTTCCGCCATCGGTCTTTCCGCCTGGAAGGACGCCGTGACGTTTGCCATTCTGATCATCGTGCTGCTGGTCAAGCCCACGGGCTTCCTTGGCCGCAAGGTGCAGGAAAAGGTGTAAGAGGGCATGAAGATGAATACCAAACGCAAAACGCTCAAAATGCCCGTGCGCTACCTGATGAATCTGGTGCTGGTGGCTCTGCTGTTCGTGGTGCTGTCCTTCCTCACCAGCAACGTGCTTTCCACCTATCAGAACAAGGTGCTGCTCACCGTGGGCATCAACATCATTCTGGCCGTCTCGCTGAACGTTGCCACCGGCTACCTGGGGCAGCTGCCCCTGGGCCACGCCGGTTTTATGGCGGTAGGTGCCTACGCCTGCGCCCTGTTCACCAAATCCTCCAATCTGCCCAAGGGCGTCGCCTTTGCCATCGGTCTGGTGCTGGCATGGGTGGTCGCCGGGCTGTTCGGGGTGCTCATCGGCATCCCGGCCCTGCGGCTGACCGGCGACTATCTGGCCATTCTGACCCTGGGCTTTGGCGAGATCATCCGCATCACCCTGAACAACATTGATGATGTGCTGGGCTTCAAGCTGTTCTATGGCTCCAAGGGCCTGAAGAACATCCCCAAGTATTCCAACTTTACCAACGTATTCCTGTGCGTGGTCATCACCTGTTTCCTCATCCACGCCATGATGAAGAGCCGCCACGGCCGTGCTGTGTTGGCCATCCGCGACAACGAGATCGCCGCCGAGAGCTGCGGCATCCAGACCACCTATTATAAGGTGATGGCCTTTGCCTTCTCCGCTGCCTTTGCAGGCTTGGCGGGCGGCCTGTACGCCTGCTACATCGGCGTGCTGAACCCCTCCACCTTCGGCTTTATGAAGTCCATCGAGATCCTGGTCATGGTGGTTCTGGGCGGCATGGGCTCCATGCTGGGCTCTATCCTGTCCGCGACCGTGCTTACCATCCTGCCCGAGGCGACCCGCAGCTTTGACAGCTACCGCATGGTGGTCTACTCGCTGGTGCTGGTCCTGATGATGATCTTCCGTCCGGGCGGACTGCTGGGCAGCTACGATTTCTCCATGAGCCGCATCGTGGAAAAGATCATGAACGGCGAGCTGTTCCGCAAACATACCAAAAAGGAGGCCACTGACCATGAGTGAGTTCAAGACCAGACTGCACAGTGTGCCCTCCGGCGGCTTTCTGACCGACCGCGACAAGGACAAAAAGCCCATTCTGGACGTGCGTGAGCTGGGCATCGACTTCGGCGGTCTGACCGCCGTGGACAACTTTAACCTGATGATCGGCCGCAACGAGATCGCCGGCCTCATCGGCCCCAACGGTGCCGGTAAGACTACGGTGTTCAACCTGCTGACCAACGTCTACCAGCCCACCCGCGGCTCCATCCTCATCGATGGGATGCCCACCGCCGGAAAAAGACCTATCAGGTCAACCGCATGGGCGTGGCGCGTACCTTCCAGAACATCCGCTTGTTCAAGGAGCTGAGCGTCATCGACAACATCAAGGTGGGTCTGCACGAGTCCATGAAGTATAATCTGGCGTCCTCCCTGCTGCGGATGCCGAACTACTGGAAAGAGGAAAAGCAGTGCACCGAACGTGCCTTCGAGCTGCTGGACATCTTCCACATGGCCGACCTCGCCGATGCACAGGCCGGCAGCCTGCCCTACGGCGCACAGCGCCGTCTGGAGATCATGCGCGCGCTGGCTACCAGCCCGAAGCTGCTGCTGCTGGACGAGCCTGCCGCCGGTATGAACCCCTCCGAGACGGCAGAGCTGACCGAGACCATCCGCCGCATCCGCGACGAGTTCAACATTGCCGTCCTCCTCATCGAGCATGATATGAGCCTCGTTATGGGCATCTGCGAGGGCATCGCCGTGCTGAACTTTGGCCGCATCATCGCCAAGGGCACCCCGGACGAGATCCGCGATAACCCGCAGGTCATTGAGGCCTATCTGGGCAAGAAGGAGGGCTGACACATGGCTGATACGTTACTGAAGGTCGATAACATCAACGTCTACTACGGCAACATCCACGCCGTCAAGGACATCTCTTTCACCGTCAACGCAGGCGAGATCGTCACCCTGATCGGTGCCAACGGCGCGGGCAAATCCACCACCCTGAAGACCATTTCCGGCCTGCTGAAGCCCAAGACCGGCGACATCCTGTACAAGGGCAGCAGCATCAAGGGCATGCGCGCCCACAAGATCGTGGAGAGCGGCCTTGCACAGGTACCGGAGGGACGCCATGTGTTTTTGCACATGACGGTGGACGAGAACCTTGATATGGGCGCCTACACCCAGCCCGCTTCCACCATTGCCGCCAACAAGGAAAAGGTGTTCACCCTGTTCCCCCGCCTGAAGGAGCGCCGCAAGCAGCTGGCCGGCACCATGTCCGGCGGCGAGCAGCAGATGCTGGCCATGGGGCGTGCGCTCATGAGCAACGCTTCCATGCTGATGCTGGACGAGCCCTCCATGGGTCTGTCGCCCCTGCTGGTGCAGGAGATCTTTGACATCATCCGCGACATCCCAAGGGGTCCCTTCATGATGGCGAAGGTTGCAATGAAGGCCACCGAGATGGAGACGGAAGCGGCAAAGAAGCCGCCCAGCATCTTGGGACCCAGCTTGATGATCTTGCGGATGTCGCAGCGCAGCAGCATCAGGAAGATCATTGCATACAGCAGGTTGTTTTTCAGCACGGAGTAGGCAGGCTTGGTGGCCTCCATGTCCCATGCACCCAGCGTGCAGAGAATCATGGTAATGAGGTACAGCAGAACGATAGGTGGTGCATAGTCGAAGAATTTCGACTTCGTGTAGCGTTGCAGCCACACCAGCAGTGCGGCAATGAACACCAGCACGGCGATGTAGGTGAAACCGTTTGTGATCATGAACCCAATCCCCTTTCTTTTTGTGCAATTTTTTGCGGACAATTGTCTTTACAACATCGACAACTTCGTATACAATGTTACCATAGATTTCATAATCTGGCAATATTTTTTTTCGAAAGGGGTAGGTTTTGTATGAAAATTACGGAAGTACGTCTCGGTCTGATCTCCGTGCCGCTGCGCGTGCGGCTTTTAAGACGGCTCTGCGCTCGGTCAGCAGCGTGGAGGACGTCATCGTAGAGCTCCACACCGACACCGGCGCGGTGGGCTACGGTGAGGCACCTCCCACCGGCGTCATCACCGGCGACACCACCGGGGCCATCCTCGGCGCCATCCGCGACCACATCGCAAAGACCATCATTGGCCGCGATGTGGACGACTTTGAAGACCTGATGATCGCACTGAATGCCTGCATCCAGAAGAACACCAGCGCCAAGGCCGCCGTGGATATGGCCCTGTGGGATCTGTACGGCCAGCTGTACAAAATCCCTGTGTACAAGCTGATGGGCGGCGCAAAGAAGTCCATCGTCACCGACATTACCATCAGCGTCAACGACCCGGAGGAGATGGCGCGCGATGCCCTGAACGCCATCGACCGCGGCTACAACTGCCTGAAGGTCAAGGTGGGCAAGGAGCCGGAAAAGGATATTGCACGCCTGAGCGCCATCCGCGGTGCTGTGCCCAAGGAGACCTGCATCCGCATCGACGCAAATCAGGGCTGGACCCCCAAAGCAGGCCGTGCGCATCCTGAACGGAATGCAGGAAAAGGGCCTGGATATTGAGTTTGTGGAGCAGCCGGTCAAGGCCCACGATTTTGAGGGCTTGAAATACGTTACCGAGCGCCTATGTGCCGGTGCTTGCGGATGAAAGCGTGTTCTCTCCGGAGGACGCCCTGAAAATCATGCAGATGGGCGCCGCAGACATGGTGAATATCAAGCTGATGAAGTGCGGCGGCCTGTATAACGCCCTAAAAATTGCCTCCGCTGCCGAGGTCTACGGCGTGGAGTGCATGATCGGCTGCATGCTGGAGGCCAAGATCAGTGTCAACGCGGCGGTCCATCTAGCCTGCGCCAAGCAGATCATCACCCGCGTGGATCTGGACGGCCCCGTGCTGTGCAGCGAGGACCCCATCCTCGGCGGTGCCGTGTTCAACGAAAAGGAGATCACGGTTTCCAACGAGCCGGGCCTTGGCATCAAGGGCATTGAGCCGGGCAAGATCAAGTATCTGGACTAAACTCCTTCCGTCATTGCTTCGCAATGCCACCTCCCTCAAGGAGGGAGGCTTTGGCCGAGCGGAAAACTTTATCTTTTCGCCGGAGGCTCCCTTATTGAGGGAGCTGGTGCGGCGTGAGCCGTGCCTGAGGGAGTTAAAAAACGGCACCTGCCAGTTCCGCAGGTGCCGTTTTGTGTTTTGGGCCGTTATGCTTTGTAAGCCAGAATAGCCTTCAGGTACTCCCACACGCGGGCCACCGATGCAATATCGGCGCGCTCATTGGGGGTGTGGACATGCAGCAGGTTCGGGCCAAAGGAGATGCAGTCCAGCCCGTCGATCTTGCCCGAGAGGATACCGCATTCCAGACCTGCATGAATGGCAACGATCTGGGGCTTTTTGCACCGTACTGTGCCTCGTACATAGCAACGCAGCGGTCGCGCAGGGCGCTTTCGCGGGCGTAGGTCCAAGCGGGATAGTCGCCGTGGAACCGCACGCTGCCGCCCAGCAGCTCGGTCAGGGTCTGCAGCTTGCAGCTCAGCAGCTCCTTCGCCGAAGGCACCGAGCTGCGCAGGGAAAAGCGCAGAATGGCTTCGCTGTCGTCCAGTTCGGCAACGCCGAGGTTCAGCGAGGTCTCCACAAGGCCGGGTACATCCATGCTCATGGCCTGCACGCCCCATGGCATCAGGAGCAGGGCCTTGCGCAGCCGCTGGACAGAATCGCATCCAGTGCCTGATACCCGCCGCAGCCCTGTGCGGTGAGCTGCAGACAGATTCCGGGTCGGCCAGTGCCGTATTCGGCCTTCATCTGAGCGGCAAACTGGGCGGAGGCCGCACGGACGCCCTCCGTGATGCCGGTGGGCAGCACCAGTGTGACGCTGCTTTCCTTGGGGGATGACGTTCTCCTTTGCACCGCCGGAAAGGGCCAGCACCGTGTAGTCCACGCCGTTTTCGGTCAGCAGGGTCAGCCAGCGGCCCAGCAGGGCGATGGCGTTGGCGCGGCCTTGTGGATCTCGGTGCCGGGTGCCCGCCCACAAGGCCGGTCACGTCCGCCTTTACGGCGGTGCCGGTCACAAGGCACGGGTGATGGGCAGATGGCATTCAACGCGGCGTCCGCCTGCACAGCCTGCGGTCAGCACTCCCTCTTCCTCCGAGTCGATGTTGATGAGCAGGCGGCCTTCCAGATCGGAAACTCCATGGCAGATGCACCCAGCAGGCCCACCTCCTCGCAGACGGTCAGCACGACCTCCAGCGCAGGGTGGGGAATGTCCTTTGCGTCCAGCACAGCCAGTGCGTAGGCCACGGCAATGCCGTCGTCGCCGCCCAGCGTAGTGCCCTCGGCGCGGACATAATCGCCGTCCACCACCAGCTGGATGGCATCCTTTTCCAGATCCAGCGGGCAGGCGGCGGTCTTGTCGCCCACCATGTCCAGATGACCCTGCAGGATCAGGGCAGGCTGGTTCTCGTACCCGGCGTGGCCGGTGCCTTGATGAGCACATTGCCCATTTCATCCTGACGGCAGGCAAGGCCGTCCTGACGGCAGTCGCTCAGTGCCTTCGTGGTGGGGAGGTGGCGGTGCCGGATCTCCTCTAATAAAAAAACCGAAGCCGGTTCCAGTCCGGTCAGTACTCTCGCTCCTTTATTTATAAGGTGAAATGCTTCTGTCCATATTCTAACAGATTCTGCAGCCGGATACAATGTGTTGTATCCGGCAAAATTTTTCTGCCGGTGCTTGCAGACGGCGGGCCGGGTCGTATAATAGGAATAGTTACAAAAATAACATTCGAGTGGCTCTAAGGTTCTGCCGCCCGGAAAGGAGAACTTCGCCATGCGCTATACCATCAGTGAAATGGCTTCGCTGCTGGGTGTGACCACCCATACCCTGCGGTACTACGAAAAATGGGTCTCATCCGCCCCGAGGTGAACGAGGAGACCGGCTACCGCTACTATACTGTCACCGACACCCGCCGGTTCAACCTCTGCCGGGAGCTGCGCGCGGCGGAACTCTCGCTGGAAGAGTGCCGGGAGCTGATCGGCAGCCCGTCGGTGGAGCAGAGCGACAAGATGTTTGCCCGGCAGGCCGCCCGGCTGCGGGCAGGCAGGTGCTGGATGAGCTGTCCATCCACTTTTTGGAAAAGATACAGGAGCAGTACCGCACGCTGGAGCAGGATGTCGGGCGGGTCTGGGTGCAAACTTTCCGGAGATGTGGCGGCTGACCTTCTCGCAGGAAGAGGAAGCCAGCCGCGACCGGGAACTGCAGCAGGAAAAGGCGGAGTGGCTGGGGTATGCCGGCTGCCCGCTGGGTCAGCCGCCTGCCCCGGCGGGTGATGGAACAGTTCCGGGTGGGGCGCAACGAGTACGATTACGGCCTGATGATGGAGGCCGACGCTGCCCGCAGGCTGGCCTGCAGCGCACCGGCATGTGGAGGTGGTGCGGCGGCGATTATCTTGTCACCATCTGGAAAAAGGATTACCGCGGCTCCTTCGGGTGGGACTCACTGGAAACCCCGCACGATGAGATCGTGCGGCGGGACTTCCGGGCGGTGGGCGAGACCTCAGCAGCATCGTGGCCAGCCGCCAGCAGCCAGACGGCAGCGTTGTGAACTACCATCATACCCGGACGAAGATCTATACATGAGAGGGTTTTGTCACCTCCTACAAAAACTCGTGATATTTTTGTCAAAATGACCCTTTGACCTTCGCGCTGCTCTAACGTGTAAACTTTGTTTAGCAAGTAACAAAGTCGGACTTCCGGCTTTGCTGCTCTGACAGAGTACACGATTGAGAAGAAAGAGGAGAACACACTATGAGCGAAAAGATCTCTCGCCGCAACTTCCTGCGCACCGCTACCGCTGGGCGCAGCAGCTGCGGGTCTGCTGGCAGGCTGCGGCAACAGCGGCGCTTCCAGCAGCACCGCCGCAGGCACCTACACTGCAGGCACCTACAGCGCCACCGCTACCGGCATCAACACCACAACGCCTGTCACCGTGACCATGACATTCAGCGCTGACGCCATCACCGATGTGCAGATCGACGTTGCAAACGAGACCAAGGGCTACGGTGCCGACATCGCCGATGAGATGGTCAAGAAGATCCTGGACGCACAGTCCAGCGAGGTGGACGGCCACCCGGCGCAACCATCACCTCCGATGCCATCCGGAAGGCTGCCGAGAGCTGCATCAATCAGGCCAAGGGCGTGGCCGTTGCCCCCACCGAGGCCAACAAGGCCGAGACCGTTGTCCCCGACGGCCTGAGCGTGGAGGAAGTGGAGTCCTCTGTGTGCGAGCTGGGCGACATCACCCCCGACGAGACCAAGGACTTTGACGTGGTCGTCGTGGGTGCCGGTGCTGCCGGTGTGCCCGCCGCAGGCTGGGCTGCCGAGCTGGGCGGCCATGTGGCCCCTGCTGCAGAAGCAGAGAGCATCGTGGTCAGGCCAGGGCAACTGCGGCTCTGCCATCATCAAGTCCAAGTCCACCGACGCGGGCAAGAAGATGTGGGTGCACATGACCAACGGCTCAGTGCGACTGGCGTGCCGATACCAGCCTGCTGAACGCCTACGTCGAGAACCTGAAGAAGCTCTGATGTGGTATCTGAACCGCGCCGGCCTGACCGACCAGACCGAGCACGGCGACGGCAGCCCGTGGACAGCAACAAGAACCCCTCCGACCTGCTGCACAACGACGAGAAGGAGATCTTCTTCATGTGCACCAGCCAGGATCTGACCGGCGTGTGGAAGGACCGCATGGACACCTACGGCTTCGGCGATGAGCACTGCTACTTTTTTGCTCCGTGGATCGGGCCCCAAGCCCAAGAACGTGGGCGACGTGCTGGCCACTGTGCTGGAGAACGTGCAGGCCAAGAACTCCAATCTGAGACCTTCTTCAACACCCCGCCGTCAAGCTGGTACATGAGAACGGCAAGGTGACCGGCGTCATCGCAAGGACGAAAACGGCAAGTACATCCAGTTCAACGCTTCCAAGGGGAATTTACACCGGGCGACTACATGAACAACGAGGCCATGGTCAAGCTGGTGCCCTGATGGACATGGCTGACAAGAAGCAGTACCAGAAGACGGCGACAGCCACATCATGGCCATCGATGCAGGTGCAAAGATGGAAAATCTGGGCCACACAAGATGATGCACGACTTCGACTCCGGCCTGATGTACGAGGAGGTTGGTTCCTTGTCAACATGGAGGGCAAGCGCTTCTGCAACGAGGACACCGGCTTTGTTACATGTGGCAACATCACCAAGTATGTGCCCAAGTTCAACGGCAACAACGTGGATGCAAAACCATCCGGACGGTTTTCTGGGCTGGTACTGCCAGATCTACGATAACGACTACATGAGCTACGCCAACAGCCCCATCCCCGAGCAGGTGATGACCAAGTACATCCCTGGTGCCGTGGAGAACCCGCAGGGCGTGTTCACCAACCTCATCGACACCTGGCTAAAGCGTTGATACCATTGAAGAACTGGCTGGTCCGTTGGGTATCCCCGCAGATGAGCTGTAAAAAAGACCATCGACCGCCAAGAACGAGCTGTGCGACAAGGGCACTGACGTGGACTTCGGTAAGAAGAGCGCTTACATGCACAAGATCGTCACCGCCCCTTCTGGGGGCATCCGCGAATCCGCACATCCGCGTGTCCTCCATCGACAGCGGCGTGAACACCAACGCCAACGGTCAGGCTCTGGATGCTGACGGCAACGTCATCGACGGCCTGTACTGCGGGCAACGTGGGCGTGTGTGTTCTACGGCGGCG
>VOFB01002056.1_pt1 | contig 11103 bp, 14 predicted proteins | sample 5384141 | NCBI WGS metagenome assembly VOFB01 (sample SAMN12384721, study PRJNA508395) | human gut metagenome | isolation source: healthy gut A | host: Homo sapiens
CTCTGTTGCTTCGTTCAGTTGTGCTATTGTATTTTTTTGCTTTGATAATGCTTTGATATTCTATTATTAGAGGCTGCTGTAGCAAATATACTACATTCCCAATAATCTTCAAGCCGAAGGGGATAGCCATTAGTGAATAGGGTTTTCCATCGCGGGTGTGCTTACGTAGTTCTGTTCACGCTCAGATATTGGCAGAACTTATAGGCAGCATACAAGCTATATTGCTAAACCCCAATGGTGCAGGGTTCTCTCCAGGGTATTAGAACCGAAATGAGCTTTCCTGGATGTTATGATAACCGTTCTGTCTGGTAAACAAAAGTGCCGACAAGGTATTGGACGTTCCTGTTGCCAGCTGACTCGTTGGATTCAGTCTGGCAATTGTATTGTATTCTTGGTCTGTCAGTAGCTTTGTTTTTCAAGCATGGTTTGTACAGATATTCGTTGTTGTTGGCACCAGTGTCGAACTGCAACGGGTACTGAACTGACTGTGCAGGCATGCCTGTGTGAACATCATCCCTTTTTGGCCAGACGTTCCATATTGGGGGTTCTGGTTTCGTTAGTGGGTTTCTGTTGTCCCAGAAAGGTAGGATGTATCTTGCCAACCCGTCGTCCACCATAAATAAGATGATATTGGGACAGTTGGTTGTTTCTATTTTTTCTTTGATTCCATAGGCTTGAGCGAAAATGGTTTTTATTGTATCGGCTGGTTTTGCGGTATTTTCGATTACAATTTTTGGGGGAGCCTTAGCAAATACTTCTCAGTTCTTGCTTGCTGGAACCTATCAGCACTTTTGGTGTGCCTGTTGCATAGTACGTTCAGCTCAGCCGATTCTGTTACGAGATAGTTTGGACGGTGCTCGAGGGACAAATATTTTTCCTGTATTCCGATTATTCCCCAACCTTGTCGGATAGGACAAAGGTGGAATAAACAGTCTGTAAAGCCTTTTAATTTCATTTCTTTATCTGTAGCCAGTATTTCAGCTGTTTGTTTTTTCCAGTTGAATACCAATATACTATCAGCAGGAAAATAACCGGTTGTCCTTTTCGGGACAAGGTAGTCTTTAGGGCTCACGAATGTTTTCACTTCTTTATGGATGGGAGAAGTATTGAGGTTATAGCAAATAATAGAAACGGCCTCGTCTCCTGTAGGTGCTGATACCCGGTAGTCTTTACCACTTTGCAAAGGATTAGTCAGAATAGATTCCAGAGTTACGATTGCTTGGGACGGAACAGTTTGCCTTGTTCGTCAATGAGAGGTAGTATGTTGTCCGGAATAAAGTCACTTGGAGAATCGGATAAATAAACGGGTCCGCCGGAAATAGCCTTGGAACGTGCCATCAAGCTACCACAAATCGTATCAGAGGAATGAAACATGTCATGATCCGGCCAAACAGTCTGTCCCAGCAGAAGTGTATTGGTGTATGACTGGAACAGATGTGATTTTGCCATGTTTTCATCATACTTTTTGTAGTCAATGCTGACACGGGTAACGGCGCTATGTAATGTATTGTCTGTGTTTATTATATTCTGTGCCATACAATTCATTAAGCCTATCTGTGCTTTGTCGGTTTGACGTTCCAACGCACGGTTACAGTCTTTAGCCTGTCGGATAACCTGTGTATTACCCATATAAAGTGGAAGAGTGAAAGATTGATTATCTATTTTCAGAAAATCAAATCCGTTCTTTTTCATCGTATTGACAAAATATTCGTAAAAGGTATCGATGTTAGTGGCGCTTGTACCGGGCAGCAGGCTGCCGTTGTAGGAATACAATACCTGCCGGACTTTGGGAGGAAAGTCATTACTGGCAGAAATTCCCGCCCAATAGCCTGAAAGGGCGTACCATAATCCTATCCATTTGATTTTATCTGTTTGTTTCCGCTTCATGATGCGGGTCCAACCATTGGGAAAACGTTGCTTGTTCGGAGTCAGGCTGGTCAACTGGCGGTCTTCATTGGCTATGTGTCCGTCATCAATCAAGACATAACGTACGGGGATGCCGGATGCTTCAATAGCATTCATGTCATTTAATATTTTAGTCTCGTCAATATCATAATGATAATGTTCCCAAGTGCACCATCCCAGATAATCGAATGCCTCGAAGTATTCTTTATCTACTCTTCTTTTTAAGGAAGATACCTTTTTATCTGCAATCAACGCATTATAGGCGTTGCCAAATACATCATATACAGATTGTGACCTTTGAGTTAGAAGGAGAGGTACTTTTCCCGTTAAATGGTCTTCTCCAAGTGTAGAGATATAAAGTGTAAGTGTTCCGTCGGCATTGACTTGAAGCCAACTCAGGCTATTGTCTCCTGCAACGGCTTTAACAAACAAATACTCGCCGTTAGAGAGTTGAAGAAGCAAGGCGTCTCCCAGCGTGGAAGGTTGGGAGTTGGAAGGGATGCCCGGATAGTTATCCCGGGTAAGCTCCTGCAACCGGACGAACATCCAGGGGAGCAACCGGTTGGTATTATTGGGCCATTGATGATCGTCGGTGCGGGAGTCACGGCTGAAGAATGCTCCACAAAGATACGGAGGCAGTGCAACTTTATACGAAAGTGTATTTTGATGTTCGGGTACTGATTGTTCGTATAAGATGGGGGCGGATGGAATATAGGTGTTCAGGTCGATAACTTTTTTCATCCGGTAAGCTGCAATGTCTTCGTATCCTTTTCCTTTATAGTAAGTGAACGGATTTTGAGCAAGCATTGCTGTGGTTGCCAGAATGCTAGCGAAAATACATACACAGATGTGGATTATTCTTCCCATACTCTTGTATTATTTGACATTAAATGCACTGAAATTGATAATGTCCGGCAGTGCGATAGAACCAAGAACAGTAAACCTTAACGCGGATGCTTCTACCAGCTCAAACTTTTCGATACGCTTGTGTCCTACAGATTCCCCGGTGCGGATAGTTTGCCACTTCCCATTTATTTTTGCTTCTATCTTATATTGGCGGATACGTTCACCGTTTTTTATATTTTCCTGGATGATACAGTAATTTACGGTTTGTTTCTTTCCGAGGTTCAGAGTCAGACTTTTCTTTTGCCCCGAAGTATGTGCTACCGGTGAAGAGAACCGACGATTTATTTCTTCTCCCATCTCTTTCAGTCGTTGTGCGTCTCCTGTAGGGATAAGCCCGGTGGGGTCAGGAGTCAATTGCTTTTCGAGGATAATGTGAACAGGGAACTGGAAAGGTAGACCAGCAGGGATATTCCACCGTACCCGTTTCCGAGCCTCCCCAACGGAAGTCGGCACGGTCGATATTATGATAGAAAAGACACTCCGGTTGGTATTTGTTTACGATTGGTTCTACATCGGGACCGTCACCATGCGGATCATCAGCTCCGCCGTCAAACCATATCATATAGAGATCACCATAACGTGTACATAGCTCTGTTACCATGTTCTCGCACAAGCGTTTATACCACGCCTGGCGGTTACGGGCAAATTCTCCTTCGCCTTCAGCTTTGAAGTTGTGGATACCTAGCAGAGAATTCCAACGGATACCTATATAAATGCCCGGTTGAAGGCCGTATTTACGGCAGGAATTTACAAAATCGCGGACTATATCTCCTTTGCCGTCTTTCCACTTGACAGCTTTCAGGCAATACGGATTGACATCACTTTGCCAAAGTCCGAATCCGGTTTCGTGGGTGGCTGTGAGTACGGCAAATTTGCATCCGGCAGCTTTTGCGGCTTCTACCCATTGGTCGGTATTTAGTTCTGTCGGGTTGAATATGTTGTAATCTTCAATGGGGGTGATGCGGTTATTGCCTTGTCCGTAGCGGATACCATCAAATACATGCAAGTCGTAATGAAAGACTGCTCCCATTTCGGCTTCATGCCATAATCCTAAACGTTTCAATTCGTTGATTATCCGACCTATATTTTCATCGACTCCGGTCATGCAGGCGTAGTAATTGCGGATATTGTTGCGGAAATAGTCGCCCATTTCAGTGCCTTTGGCGGGAATGTCGGGACGGTTGGCACATAATGTCTCTACATTCAGATTTTTTATACATCTCCTTGTATTGGTCGGGCACTAGCTCGTAACCGGTGTGTGGAGGATTCATGGATACGACTAAGGCGAATGGTTGCGTCTTATCTATATGTTTATTGAGGTACTCAATCGCTTTGTCGGCTTCATACTCGGTCCCCATTGATTGACATAATAAAAACTATCGGGGAGTGTCAGTGTCCCAGTACATGGGGTTTAAATGGTAGTCGTAAGTGCCATAAGCGGTCCAATAGTCGAAACGTGCTTCGGCGTTCTTTGGGACACCATTCGTTCCAAGCAACTGCACCTTGGTTGTTGTAAGTGTCTACGTATGGTTTATGGGGAGCATCCAGATGCCATTTGCCGATATACCCTGTCTGGTATCCATTGGCTTTAAGTATATTACTCCAGCAGCGTGCATCTTGTGGAAGTTCTACTCCGTAGGGAGCGTTGGCAGAATTGCAATTGCCTGTTACTTTGTTCTTATGCGGATACATGCCTGTCATCAACATGCCTCTTCTTAGGTGAAGATACAGGGTAGCTGCTGACAGCATTGGTGAAATTCACACCTTCACGGGCCAGTTGGTCCAGGCAAGGGGTTTTGACAGGCTCTTTTCCGAGACAACCTAAAGCATTTCCTCTCCATTGGTCTGCCATGATGAAGACCAAGTTAGGTTTTTCTTGAGCTTGAATCTGGAATACTGGACACAAAGGGAATGCCAGCAAGAAAATATTAAGTCTTTTCTTCATAATCTGTAAAGGATTAATAGAGGTTTCATCATTCCTGACTGATTGTGTTTTATTGTGTAATTATCAAATAAAAGAACTTTTTATTTTAAATGTTGATAAATAGCATCAGCAAAACGCTCACCTAATGTTAGAATCCCATATATTCCTAAATGTACATCATCTTTAGGTGCTGGATCTGATAGTCATTATATAGCATTTGTAAATCGTCTGCTGGAATTAATAATGCATTATTAACGGAGAACTCAGAGTTTGAGTTGTTGGAAACAGCAAATTGGGCTTTTCTTACCAGTTCACGCCCTGTAAAGCGAGAAGCGGCTATAGGTATGACAGTTCCATATACAAATAACATGTTTTCGCTATTAAATTCTTTTCGTATTTGTTCTATAAAATTCTTTAGATTCGAACTATATTAGGCGAGACTGTTCCATTCCAGCTATATCACGTGCATCTGCTTCTCCTTGTTGCCAAACCATAGCCTTAATAATGGGCGATATCCTTGTTGCTTCAAACTGATGATAGCATCTTTTACAGTCTTTATAAATTTATATATTCTTCGCCACGAATATTTTTCTGACGGTTTCCCGGATTCCATTGTTGATATAGATTGGAACCAGATAAAGCGTGTTTTATCAATGCAATTTGAGGCTTGGGATATAAAGACTGTAACTTTGTACCTAAACTTAACTCTATTCCGAATTTATTTTTTTTGTTTCAGAAGCTTGGCATAAAGGGTTCCATTGCTCACTGCCCTCTCCTTTGTTGAGGAAACGAGAATAATAGATTCGGACTCTTGTGTCAATTTCAAAAGAGGCTGGGATATTTTTAACATAAGCTTGTCCTGTTGCATTTGATTGCCCACCTACTAAGTAGACATCTATTTCTTTTGCTGTGCTAAGATAGGTAAAGATTATTCCTAAAGTTAACAAGAATAGTGATATTAATCTTTTCATAATATGTTTATTTTTCAACCTAGAATAGTTCGTAAGAATAAAACCGAAAAAACGGTAGTTAGAAGAAAATAAAACTATCACCATATCGGTAATTATAGTCTATTGCTACATTGATTATGTTTTCAAAACAAAGATATTCATATAATGTGAATATGCTATGGGAAGGTAGGAAAACTTTTCGGAAATTTTCCTTTTCCTTCCCATAAATGATTAGGGCTGTTTCTCTACATTTAGTTATCTGAAAACTTCTATGTTTGTTTATTCACCTTCAGGTAAAGTTCCATCATTTCTGCTCCATCCGGGGTTTTGATAAATGGTAGAACTTTCATATTCATTAGAACCTGGAACAGCGGTAGTCAGGCGGAATTGCTTGTTACTAATAGGATACAAGTATTTGCTTGTATTCCAGTTTAATCCATTGAAACCAATATTAGCATTTTTTACGATAAGGTAATAAATATTTTTCCTTCTGCGTATGGGTCGGATTTTGCTGAAATATTGGCTGTCTTGTCTGTTACGCCATATTCTAAAAGTGTTATTTGGGGAATTGGGGTTACAGCGTCTTCGGCTTGAGGGTTTGTATACAGTTGATACATGCTATCCCAAAAATTAAATCCTTGTACGTGTACATCTTTTACTTGGTCCAAAGCGCGCCAACGTTTTAAGTCTGCCATACGGAATCCTTCTGATACCAACTCGACACGTCGTTCACGACGGATGTTGTACAGAGTTGTGTTTATTTGTTGACCGGCAGAATAACTTCCCCAATCTTGTTTTTCTTTACTTATGTCTGTATTGTTTATGGTCTTTTGATAGTCTGTACTCATACCGGCACGTGCACGAAGAGCTTTCCAGTATTTATCGCAGTTGCCACCTAGATTTCCGTTTAATTCGTAATAAGCTTCTATATAATTCAGGTAGGCTTCTGCTGCACGGAAGATCGGGCATCCTGTATAGGATTCTTTTGTTGACTGCATATCTCCGGATGTATTCAATCCTTTGCGCAGACAGTATCCGGTCGGATTACTATTTTCTTTTGGGTCTCGAAAATTTCAGGGCGGTAAAAGTAGCCGTATCCATCACTCTTCTTTATCCAAGTGGCAAAGTTTGGATCATCAGATAACAAATCTCCTGTTTTTAAAATAGTTTGTCCCATACGTCCATCTCTGTCGGTAAAGATATGTTCATATGTATCGTCTCCTTGATAATTGGTACTGGCATAGATGGGTAGGCCATCAGACATTAGATAAGAATTAACCATGGAACGTGTATAGCCTGTGTTTCCCCGCCATTGCGTTGCAAATAGCTTACGACAAAGTGGTAAGAAGTGGCATCTGAGTTGACACTGTATTTACGCCATAATAAGATTTCATCTATTCCGCTTAAATCAATAGAATTGAATAACGAGGCATAATTTCCGTGCAAATTGTGTCCTTGAGCTACGATATCAGCTGCTTCTATGGCCTGTTGTAAAAATATTTAATTTCAGAGTCAATGTCAATGCTAAAATCTTTTAAATAATCCATTGAAGCACCAGGCCATCCGGGACCACCAGAACAAATGCACTTCCTTTATGATATTTTTCCCATGTTGCTTCAAATAGGGCTGCGCGACTTTTTACTAATGCAGCGCAGTCTTTGTTTAACCGATTGCTTACGGGAGCAGTGGGAAGCATATATTCGTAGGCTTTATCTAAATCAGATAAGATAAAGCGTGCAACTTCATTACGCGGACGCCGTTTGGAAGCTTCACGTATGGCATTGTAATCATCCGGTAATATTTCAGTTAGAATAGGAAAATCACCTAGATTCTGCAATGCTGTGAGATAAATATAAGCACGGAAGAAATATACCTCGCCAATATAGTGTTTGATATTTGCATCATTACCGGATATTTCTCTGTTGGCATATCGTTCGGTTACAGTTTGAATAAAGTAATTAGCTGCACGTATCTTACGGAAATATTTATGCCATAAGTCATCGTCACCGACATGGTATTGTCCTTTTATGAAAAGTTTACTTGGTGAGTCTGCGGTTTGATCGTCTGTTCCATTATCTTTTTGGAATAATCCTAAATTATAAGTGGCAGAACCATGAGATGGAAGAATATTGCCATATTCGTCATCGTTTTCGTTTTCACTGTCATTATAAAATTTGGCAGCATAAGCAGCTAGGTCTGTTTCGGAATAAAGATAGACATTGGTGCTGACAGAAGTGATAGGTTCGCAATCCATGATAATCATTGCATGAGGTCGCAAGAGCACTTGCAGCGGCTATGAATGTATATAATAGAATCTTTTTCATATGTTTTATTATTTAGAATGTTGCATTTAATCAAAAGATATAGTTGTTTGTAGCGGATAAGTTTTTCCGGAGTTCCCATCAGAATAACTTGAATAAGTTGTTTCTGGATCAAAACCGCTAGGTAGACTGGTGATAGTCAATACATTCTCGGCACTGACATATACACGTAATTTTTTGCATATGTAGTTTGTTGATAATTTGTGTCGGGAAAGTATACCCTAGTTGGATATTTTTAAACGGGCATAGGCACCGTTTTGTAAGTAACGGGTTTGTACCTTTTGATTCATATCTTTGCTCATATACATTTTAGGAAAATAAGCATTGGTATTAGGACCAAATACAGAAGTTGTATTTTCTGGGCGATAATAATCCAAATGCTCTTTTAAACCAGTTGATTGCCATTCTCCTCCCGATATTCCCCAAAACATAGGACCATCCAACCATAAATCGCGTTTTGCGACTCCTTGCCAGAACATACTAAAGTCGATGCCTTTCCATTCACAACCCAAGTCTAAACCAAACCTGAAACGTGGGGTGGAGTTACCAATAATTTTGCGGTCTCCCGGATCGTCTACTGTATTGGCTCCTTCGTTGATTACTTTATCTCCATTAAGATCCTCGAACATAATATCACCTTCGCCCCAGCCTGAACCCCATGAGGGATTGTTATCTTTTATCCATTCATCCATTTCCGATTGATTTTTAGCTATTCCATGGGTTACATACCCCCAAATGGCTCCTAATTCCTGGTCTTTATAATAGGTGCTGAGCGATTTAGATTCATTGGGATACTTGTCAACAAATGAGCGGGAATCTGCCATGTTAAAGCCTATATTATAATTGATCTGTCCTATCTTGTCGCGCCAACTGGCTGCTATTTCCCATCCTTTGGTACGTAAGTCTGTATTATTGCTTGCTGGCATACCGATGCCATAGATGGAAGCGACCTCAGAAGCAGGACCGACCATATCCAATGTTTTACGGATAAAATAATCGAAATTTATGTTAAGCCGATTTCTTAACATTCCTAAATCAAAACCGATATTTAAGGATTGTACTGTTTCCCAAGTCAATGAACTGCTAAGGGTTCCAGGCATACCGGCAACAGTTGGTTTAGAGTCCCCCATTAGCCAGCTTCCTCCATTGGTCTTGACTGTTTGTAATAAATACATGGGATAATAAGATTTAGTATTTTGATTACCTAGTGTGCCCCAAGATACACGAGGCTTTAATTGATTGATAATGTTTTCATTTACAGAGAAAAAATCTTCGGCCGCTATATTCCAGCCTAAAGAAAAAGAACCGAAAAGTCCCCAACGATCTTTTCGAAGGAAGCGAGAAGAACCGTCATATCGCAAGTTGCCGGCAATAAAATATTTATTAGAATAATCATAGTTAATACGTCCAAAGAAGCCTGCTGTAGCCCAAGTATAGGCACTGGCTTCATTGATTTTATCTTCACCTGTTGCAGCGCCGATTTCGGGTATTGATTCGGTAATGAGGTCCATACGTTTCACAGAAAGATAACGGTTATTGTATTTTTTCTGTATTAACTCCTGCCATCACTTTGAATTGATGTTCATCGAATGAAAAAGAATAATCACTGTACAGGCTGGTTGTTAAATGATTGGCTTTAGTCCAATATTGCATGGCTCCGGTTTGTCCCACCGCATATTCTCCACCGTATGCCAGTTCTAATGCTTCTCCGGCTACGTTGTGTTCATATACTTTATTCAGATTCTGTCTTTGTACTTGGTCAATCAAGCGTAACCCTACGTTTGCATATATATTCCAGTTTTTCAAGGGATGAAAACAAGTTGTCCTGCAGATAAACGTTATTATTACTGGTGATGGAGCGGCTTCCATTAGTAAGTTGCCCTAATTTTCCGTTGCGCATATAGTAACCGTTAGGATCTTTTTAAACGGCATTGTAGGCCACATGCGTACTACATCATGATAGAACAGTCCATTCATGTCGCTATAAAGAGGGTTGTCTAGTTTGGTATAAACATATTTAGTATTGACTTCTATATCCAACCATTTAAAAGGCTGTGCGTTAAATTTTGCATTGGTTGAAATACGTTCATAGGAATCTTTTCCGTAACGAAGGTTGCCATCCTGATCCAAATAGTTGGCAGATACGTAATATTGACTTTTGTCACTGCCGCCATTGATATTCAGGTTGTGCTCTTGGGACCATGCCCACTTGTAATGAGTTTTATACCAGTTTACATTGTCATTGGCTTTTTCATGGAATTGCCAGTTACCATTTGCATTGGCAATAGTGCTAGTTGTAATTTGACCATTCATGTATTGCTGGATGCGTTCCATGGTATCTTCATCAAAAATGGCTTTTCCTCCTCCGTTAATACTACCTTCATTAAAATAGTTAGCAAATTGGGGAATTCATTAAATCCGGCAAATGGTTAGGACCGGCATAACGGGCATTTCCGGAATAAGAGACGCTAGCTTTTTCCTGCTTTTTGGTAGTAATCAAAATAACACCGAATGCCGCACGTGAACCATAAATAGAGCTAGCGGCTGCATCTTTCAATACGGAGATAGACTCTACATCATCTGGATTCAAGTTGTTCATGTTACCTTCTATACCGTCAATCAGGACTAAGGTAGCAGCTTTTTAGAACCTGTAGAAATTGTACCTGTACCACGGATGTTCACATCCATAGTTTGTCCTAATTGTCCTCCTAAGCCTCCAACAGATAAATTTAAACCGGGAATAGTACCTTGTAATGATTGGCCTAAGTTGGTAACAGGGCGGGAATCTAGTATTTTGGTATCTACTGTGGCTACAGCTTCTGTCAGATTAGCTTTTCTTTGTGTACCGAAACCGACTACAACGACCTCATCTAAAGTTTGTGTGTCTTCAGACATTTGAATGTTATACGAGAATTGATTTTCATTTACTTTAATTTCTTGTGTGGTGTATCCAATAAAAGAGATAACCAACACATTTCCTTTTGAAACTTGTAATGTAAAATTTCCGTCAAGATCTGTCACTGTTCCATAGGTTGTTCCTTTGACAATGACACTGGCACCAATAATAGGTTCTTTGAGCTTTTATCCGTAACTACAT
>VOFB01002464.1_pt1 | contig 11071 bp, 11 predicted proteins | sample 5384141 | NCBI WGS metagenome assembly VOFB01 (sample SAMN12384721, study PRJNA508395) | human gut metagenome | isolation source: healthy gut A | host: Homo sapiens
ATCTGCATCTTACTTTAACAAAGCCCCCCCGGCGGAGTTCCGTCGGGGCTGCAGTCATTTTAGGCTGATTTCATGAGGAACATCAACCCAGTGGCTGATACTTCTGCAAGATCGTGTGGAGCCCTAGTTCCCGGGCGCGGGAAAGTAAGTAACGGTAGCGGGCCAGCAGGGCCTGCCGCTCGTAGATGCGCTGCTCGATGAGGTCTGTGTCCGTTTCCAGATCAAACATCATCTCGTTGCGGCGCAGACAGAACAGGCACTCTTTCAGTTCCTCCTCCAGCTCGGGTGGTAACGCTCGTGCTCCGTGTCCCGCGGGATGCGGCTGGAAAGCAGGGTCTGCGGCTTTGTGCGGCTTGTACCATAGGATGTCCTCCTTTTTGTTTTTGCATCTGCTGGTTTCCAGTATATGCAGCGGGCACAAAAAAGGATGACATTTCAGGGCACTGTGCACGGCTCCGCGTTGATTTTTCAAAAGTGCAAATTTTTTCAAAAAACCGCTTGACAAAGACGCGCGTTTTCCGTATAATAGCACACGTTGAGCGGCTCACCCCGCAAAACAAAACAGAATATTGGGATTTGCATAGTGGTAGTGCGGTAGACTCTGACTCTACTTGTGGGAGTTCGATTCTCTCATCCCCAACCAGTCTGGCCATCCGGTAATAATCGGGTGGTTTTTTTGTTTGTCTTGTAAAACCCCCCCTGCCCTGTCGTATAATAAAAAGAAAAACAAAAAGGGAGAACCCACTATGGCAAAACGAATGCTGATTGCTGCGCTTCGGATTTTTGCGCAGTTTACCAAGGCTGACCTGCTGGAGTCCATCCAGAAGAGCGAGGGCCGGATCATTGCCTGCGAGACCATCGGTTCGGTGCAGCCGTTGCTGGGCAATGTGACCAACGCGGAGTTTGCGGCCTCCATGGGGGCGGATATCCTGCTGCTGAATCTGTTTGATGTGCAGCAGCCCGTCATCCACGGCCTGCCGCCGGTGGAACCGGGGGAGACCATCCGCCTGCTGAAAAAGCTCACCGGGCGGCCCATCGGCATCAATCTGGAGCCCGTGGCGGATGACGCGGAGATCGAGACGGATCCCATGTGGGCCATGTCCGCCGGGCGTCGTGCTACGGTGGAGAACGCCTGCGGGCCAAGAAGCTGGGCATTGATTTTGTCCTGCTCACGGGCAACCCCGGCGTCGGTGTCACCAACACAGCCATTGAGCAGACGCTCCGCCGTTTCAAAGAAGCCGTCGGGGACAGCATCGTCCTGGCGGCAGGCAAGATGCACGCGGCGGGGATCCTTTCGGAGGCGGCGGAAAACATTATGACAGAGCAGGACATTGCTTCCTTTGTGGAGGCTGGAGCCGACATCATCCTCCTGCCTGCCCCCGGCACTGTGCCCGGAATCACGCAGGAGTACGCCCAACGCCTGATCACATGCGCCCACCAGCACGGCGCACTGACCATTACTTCCATCGGCACCTCGCAGGAGGGCGCTGACACCGACACGATAAAGCGCATTGCCCTCCTGTGCAAGATGGCGGGCACCGATATCCACCACCTGGGCGATACCGGTTACTTCGGGATGGCCCTGCCGGAGAATATCATGGCCTACTCCATCGCGGTGCGGGGCGTGCGGCACACGTACCACCGGATGGCCTGCTCGATTGAGAGGTGAATGATGCCGGGAGCGCGGGGAGTTTCTCTGAGGACCGTCCGCTGGGGTGGGACCCTGTTGCCGCAGGCAATCGAGCGGGCGATGGAATGGCCTGCAACAACAATGACCGCCGCCAGTGGCGGAATCAGGGAATTGTTGTTGGGGCCGCGGCCAGCAAAACGCAAGCGCAAGCGAAGCGGATGCTGGGAGCCGCAACTCGTCCTCGTGTCCGAAGAGAAAGCTCCCCCAAGCGGCGATGGTGATAAAAGCCCCTAAAAATCTTGACATCAGCCCCCGTGCGTGTTATCATACATAAAGATAACATGGTGTGCGGGTGGTTCCGTGCACGAAACTATGGAGCTAGAGAGGTTTTCTATTATGGAACGTATTAAGACTATCGCTACTCGTGACCTGACTAAGAGCGTTAAGACCGGCGGCTGCGGCGAGTGCCAGACTTCCTGCCAGTCCGCTTGCAAGACCTCCTGCGGCGTGGCTAACCAGCAGTGCGAGAACAGCAATAAGTAATTTTTGCAAACCTTATGCCGCCTTTGCCGGGCGGCATTTTTTTTTATGGTATGGAGGTAAAAATGGTACATCAGTATCAATTGAATGGATATAACATCGTGCTGGATACCTGCAGCGGTTCCGTACATGTGGTGGACGATGTGGCGTATGATGTGATCGCCATGTATGCAGACCACACCCCGGACGAGATCGTGTCTGCCATGATGGAAAAATATGGCGACCGGCCCGACGTCACCGAGGAAGACCTGCGCCAGTGCATCGAGGATGTCACCGCCCTGAAAGAGGCGGGCAAGCTGTGGAGCCCGGATGTCTACGAGGATATGGCATTTGACTTTAAGAACCGCAACACCGTGGTCAAAGCTCTCTGCCTGCATGTGGCCCACACCTGTAACCTGAACTGCTCCTACTGCTTTGCTTCCCAGGGCCGTTATGAGGGCGAGCGTGCCCTCATGAGCTTTGAGGTGGGCAAGCGCGCCATGGATTTCCTCATTGAGAACAGCGGCACCCGCCGCAACCTCGAAGTCGATTTCTTCGGCGGTGAGCCGCTGATGAATTTCGATATGGTCAAAAAGCTGGTGGCCTACTGCCGTGAGCAGGAGAAGATCTACAACAAGAATTTCCGCTTCACCATGACCACCAACGGTATGCTCATCGACGACGATGTCATTGATTTCTGCAACAAGGAGTGCCACAATGTCGTTCTGAGCCTGGACGGCCGCAAGGAAGTCCACGACCGCTTCCGCAAGGATTACGCGGGCCGCGGCAGCTATGATGCCATCGTGCCCAAGTTCCAGGAGTTCGTCAAGAAGCGCGGTGATAAGAACTACTACATGCGCGGCACTTACACCCACTTTAACACGGATTTTACCAACGACATCTTCCACATGGCCGACCTCGGCTTTACCGAGCTGAGCATGGAGCCCGTGGTCTGCAAGCCGGACGATCCCAGCGCCCTGACCGCGGAAGATCTGCCCATCCTCAAGGAGCAGTATGAGATCCTGGCCAAAGAGATGATCAAGCGGGACCGTGAGGGCCGGGGCTTCACCTTCTACCACTACATGATCGACCTGACCCGCGGCCCCTGCATCTACAAGCGCATTTCGGGCTGCGGTTCCGGCACCGAGTACATGGCCGTTACCCCCTGGGGCGACCTGTACCCCTGCCACCAGTTCGTCGGCGACCCCAAGTACCTCATGGGAGATATCTGGAAAGGTGTCACCAATACCGAGATCCGGGATGAGTTCAAGCACTGCAACGCCTATGCCCGCAAGGAGTGCAAGGATTGCTGGGCCAAGCTTTACTGCTCCGGCGGCTGTGCGGCCAACGGCTACCACGCCACGGGCAGCATCAAGGGCGTGTATGAATATGGCTGTGAGCTGTTCCGCAAGCGGATGGAGTGCGCCATCATGATCAAGGTGGCCGAAAACCAGGAGCTGGCTGCCCAGGGCATCGAGGTGCCCATTGAGATCGGCGGCCAGTGCAATGCCTGCGCCACCGGCGAAGCCTGCGAATGAGCTCCATGACCACCCCCATCGTGGATTTTGTGCGGCAGTATGCGCAGTCCGGCACCAGCCGCCTGCACATGCCCGGCCATAAGGGTCAGCCGTTTCTGGGCTGTGAGGCCTGGGACATCACCGAGATCAAGGGTGCCGATGAGCTGTACGAGGCCGAGGGTATCATTGCCCGGAGCGAAGCCAACGCCACGGCCCTCTTTGGCACGGCGCATACTTATTACAGCACGGAGGGCTCGTCCCAGTGCATCCGGGCCATGCTGGCGCTGGCGCTGCGGGGGCTCCCAAAACAGGGAAGCGTCCGGTGCTGCTGGCGGCCCGTAACGCCCACAAGGCCCTGCTCTATGCCGCCGCCCTGCTGGATTTCGACATCCAGTGGCTCTGGCCGGCCCCGGAAGCATCCGGGGCGCTGTGCAGCTGCCCGGTGACGCCGGAAGCCCTGCGCAAGGCGCTGGAAGCGCAGGCAGAGCAGGGGACACGGCCCTTTGGCGTCTACGTCACCAGCCCGGATTATCTGGGCAGCGTGCAGGATATCGCCGGGCTGGCAGCCGTCTGCAAGGCGCGGGGCGTGCCCCTGCTGGTGGATAACGCCCACGGGGCTTACCTGCACTTTCTGCCCGGCGGCAGCCGCCACCCCGTTGCACTGGGGCGGCCATGTGCTGCGATTCCGGCCACAAGACTCTGCCGGTCCTGACGGGCGGGGCCTACCTGCATCTGGGCCCGGATGCCCCGTGCAGGACGAGGCAACCGTCCGCAATACCCTCAACCTCTTTGGCTCCACCAGCCCGTCTTACCTCATTTTGCAGTCGCTGGACCAGTGCAACGCGGTGCTGGCCGGGGATTACCGGGCCCGGCTGGCCGGGTGCTGTGCAGCGCTGGAAGCCCTGCGCAAAGCCCTGAATGAGACAGCTGCAGCCCACGGGGCTGTGCTCCCGCTGGCGTTACCCGGGGATTCCCCGGACCGGGAGCCTCTCAAGCTGACGCTGGATGCCGCCGCGCTGGGCTGTTCCGGTCAGGCACTGGCCGAGGTGCTGCGGCAGCATGGCATCGAGTGCGAGTATGCCGACCCGCGCTATCTCGTGCTGATGTTCACGCCGGAGAACCCGCCGCAGGATTATGACCGCCTGCGGGAGGCCATCACCGCCTGCTGTACGGCCCGCCCGCTGGGCAGTGCCCCGGCGGAAGAAGACAGTGCCGGGAACTTTGCGGCCCTGGCCCGGGAACTGGCGGAAAATGGCCCCCGGTGCACCATCCGGGAAGCTGTCCTTGCACCGCAGGAGGTCGTCCCGGCAGAGGAAGCCCTGGGCCGTGTCTGCGCCATGCCCACCGTCTCCTGCCCGCCTGCCATCCCCATCGTGGTCAGCGGGGAAGTGGTGAGCAGAGAGGCCGTTACGCTGATGAAGCGCTACGGCGTTGCAAACGTCGCAGTCATAAAATGAAAAACACCGCTGAGATTTTGTCCTCAGCGGTGTTTTTGCGTCTTGGCAGGCTTATTCGATGCCGGTCACTTGGTAGTCCTGGTCTTCCACGGCCTTTTTCAGGGTCTCGTTGGAGACCTCAGCGGTCAGGGGTGACGATGGCGGTACCGGCAGTGTGGCTGACGACCGCCTCGCTGACCTCGGGCAGGGCTTCCAGAGCCTTCTTCACGCGGGCTTCGCAGTGGCCGCACATCATGCCCTCAACATGCAGAGTCTTTTTCATGGTGGGATCCTCCTGATTGGAATTACTCTCTTTATCTTCAGCCGGAGCCTCAGCCACGGGGGCAGAGGAGGCGGCGGGAGCCGAAACGGGGTTGACCTTGCGGTCGTGCTTGGTGCTGTGGACGTCAAACAGGTTCAGCCGCAGGGCGTTGCTGACCACGCAGAAGCTGGAAAGGCTCATGGCGGCGGCACCAAACATCGGGTTAAGCGTCAGGCCCAGCGGGATGAAGACACCGGCGGCCAGCGGGATGCCGATGATGTTGTAAATGAACGCCCAGAACAGGTTTTCGTGGATGTTGCGCAGGGTAGCGCGGCTCAGACGGATGGCGGCGGGCACGTCCGAGAGCTTGAGTTCAGCAGCACCACGTCGGCGGCGTCAATGGCCACGTCGGTGCCCGCGCCAATGGCGATGCCGGTGTCGGCACGAGTCAGGGCCGGGGCGTCGTTGATGCCGTCGCCCACCATGGCCACCTTGCCGGACTCCTGCAGTTTGCGGATGACGGCTTCCTTGCCGTCGGGCAGGAGCCCTGCGATGACTTCATCCACGCCCGCCTGCCTGCCAATGGCATCGGCGGTGCGCTGGTTGTCGCCCGTCAGCATCACCACCCGGATGCCCATGTTCTGCAGCTCCTGGATGGCCCGGGGGCTGTCCTCTTTGATGGTGTCGGCCACGGCGACTACGCCCAGCAGTCTGCCCGCCCCGCCAAAGAAGAGGGGCGTTTTGCCCTGCGCGGGAAGGGCGGCGGCGTCATTCTGCAACGCCTCGGGCACCTCCACCTTGGTGGCAATGAAGCTGGCGTTGCCGCCAAAGATCTCCATGCCGTCCAGTTTGGAGGAAAGGCCGTTGCCGGGCAGGGCGGTAAAGTCGGTGACGTCGGGGCATGCGATGGTCTCGGTCTCGGCATAGGCCAGCACGGCCTTGGCCAGCGGGTGCTCGCTCTTCTGCTCCAGCGAGGCGGCCAGGGTCAGCAGCTCGCTCTCGGTCACGCCCTCCGCGGGCAGGATGTCGGTGACCTTGGGCTCACCGCTGGTGATGGTGCCGGTCTTATCCAGCGCCACGATCTGGGTACGGCCAGCCGCTTCCAGCGAAGCGGCCGTTTTGAAGAGGATGCCGTTCTTGGCACCCAGGCCGTTGCCCACCATGATGGCCACCGGGGTGGCAAGACCCAGCGCGCAGGGGCAGCTGATGACCAGGACGGAGATGCCCCGGGCCAGTGCATAGCCCAGCTCATGGCCCAGCAGTAGCCAGACGATGGTGGTGAGCACGGCAATGGAGATGACGGCGGGCACAAAGAAGCCGGAAACGGTATCGGCGATCTTGGCGATGGGAGCTTTGGTGGCGGCGGCATCGCTGACCATCTTGATGATCTGGGCCAGGGTGGTGTCCTCACCCACGCGGGTGGCCTGGCACTGCAGGAAGCCCGACTGGTTGGTGGTGGCGGCGCTGACCTTATCGCCCTCGGCCTTGTCCACCGGGATGCTCTCGCCGGTCAGGGCACTCTCGTTGACGGCGCTGGAGCCCTCCAGCACGATGCCGTCCACGGGGATGTTCTCACCGGGGCGGACGACGAAGACATCGCCTTTCTGCACCTGCTCAACGGGGACGACCACTTCCGCGCCGTCCCGCAGCAGGGTGGCAGTCTTAGGAGCCAGCTTCATCAGGCTCTTGAGGGCATCCGTGGTCTTGCCCTTGGAACGGGCTTCCAGCATTTTTCCAACGGTGATCAGGGTCAGGATCATAGCGGCAGATTCGAAATAGAATTCCATCATGTAGTGCATGACGAGTGCGTCGCTGCCATCGACCTGAGCACGGGTCATGGCAAAGAGGGCGTAAGTGCTCCACACGAAGCTTGCCATGGAGCCGAGGGCCACCAGCGTGTCCATGTTGGGCGCGCCGTGGAGGAGGCCCTTGAATCCGTTGATGAAGAACTTCTGGTTGATGACCATGACGATGCCGGCCAGCAGCAGCTGGGCTGGCCGTGCCTTCCACGCCCATGGAGTTTGTGAGAAGGCTGACCGAGCAGCTCGTCACGCCCGGCACTTTCTTTACGGCCTTTTCCACCCGGGCAGAGCAGGCCGCGCAGCTCATGCCCGTAACGTTATACTGTTCCATTGTGTTGGTTCCTCCTGTCGCTTGGAACTAGGATGCCCCGGCGGGGCTTATTTCATCAGCTTGGGCAGCAGCTTGAGCAGCTCGTCCAGCTTCTCGTCCTGCCCGGCCCGCAGGTCATCCGCCACGCAGGTGCGGATGTGCTGGCCCAGAAGCTCGCGGGTAAAGCTGTTCAGCGCCGAGTTGGCCGCTGCCACCTGCACTAGAATGTCGGGCACACCGGCATGGCCATACACCTTGAACCCATCTCACGGCCCAGAACCGTGCTCCACTTTGTAATAGGTACCCCGGATCATAAATCAAGCACTCTTATTTTATCATTCACCGGCCCAGCACAGTCGCTGCGCACCGTGCCGGATTTGAAACTTATAATCAGACAAACTAGGTTGCGCCGCGGGTCGTAATCGCAGCCCACAGCGTGCGGCTTTGCGCACAGGGCAAATTTTGGCCTCCAGATCTTCGCACAGCGCATCGAGATTCTTATACTGATCCCGCAGTTTCAGGTTGACCACGCTCAGCAAAGATGATGGGATCAACAGGCAAAGACATTTTATTCCTCTCCTTGCGGCAAATAAAAAGCCGGCCACTCGACAAAGTGACCGGCCGCATACACCAGCTTAGACAGCGCGGGTGACTTTGCCAGCGCGCAGGCAACGGAGCATGCGTCACGCAACGCGCAACTTCAGCCCCAAAGTGGGGCATGGCGCTTGAAAACGGCAGACCCTGTGGCAAACCTTGCTGGCTACGCTTGGCATGTGGCATGGAAGGTAATGTACTACTGGGCACCAGTCCATGCCTTCATCTACATTACCTGTTCTGCGCTATCTGATTGCTGATGAACGATAACCTTACGGTGTTCGACTGATTCCGGTACCCGCCGCTGGACGCGCAGCCGCATTCTGCTGGGTGAGGTACTGCGCAGCGCGATTTACTTTGGCCTGATGCGGTACGAAAAATATATTATGATCGTCATGCTGCTGGCGACGGTTATTGGGCGGCTTTCTGGATACGCCGCTCTACTACAATTTTTTTAACGTGGTGTGGTCGCTTTGGGCGCAGGCACCGGGTATATTGATAAAGATCGCCTACGCCGTTTATGCCAGCGACAGGGCGGTGATCAGTGGCAGAGAATTGACCTTCCATCTGAAGGAATTTGACGGCCCGCTGGAATTGTGCTGGCTCTGGTTAAACATAAATGGACGCATCCCCATCCTGCAGCTTCTGATCGACAGTACACCGCCGTGGAACAGGCCGACCCAACCCAAGACCGCCAGCGCCTTCATTTAAAGATGGCGGCGCGTGAAATGAAAAGAAAGCTCTTGCTGCCCCGGCCAGGGCGGCGCATGGAAGCAGGAACTCACCGGTCAGCTCATGAGTGCGACCAGTGCCGCCGCATGGCGGCTCTGTACTGCGCGCAAAGGGAGGCTGCCCGGTGTTCGTGGCGCCGGTCCCCATGGAAGTGGGTAGGGGATAACACACGCATTGCACCACGCCCTGGTCTTGGCGGACTACTGGCGAGGCGTTGGCAGGCCGCCGGAACCCGCCGCATGCCACTCAGCAGCAGTTTGAGCCGCTGGTCGTTTCCGCGCCCATGGTATCGATTACCAGCCGGGTGAATTCAGCCATCCTGCGCCGGATGCTGGGCGGCACCGTGGCAAAAACCGAACGCTGTTTTCCAAGCCAGAGCCACCCGGCACCAAACAGTAGCTACCTTTCTGGCACTGCTGGGAACTGGTGCGGACATCTTTGGACGACCAGGGAACGCTGACCGCTGCGCCACTGCCGGGCAATAAAGAACCCATGAACAGAAACAAACCCCTTGCCGCCGTGGAGGCTGTAACGCCTGCAGGCGACCCCGCAGGTATGATAAGCTGGCACAGGCAGTTGCAAGCTGCCCCAGTCCAGCGGCGGATGCCGCACTGGGCCTGCACACCCGCCTCAGAGGACGGCGGCCCTGTGTCTGTTGCATCCCGGTGGCAGCTGGCTACCAAAGTCCCAGTGGGCGGGCCTGGCCATTGCGCACGTGCTGGACAACCGCCGCGCCGCTGGCACGGCGCGGAGACCCTTGACCGTATCGCTGCATAATCAGCCGGTGTCCCGCGCTGACGAACGGTGCGCGTTGTTAGTTCTCTCAGCGTGTCGGTCTTAGGAAGGAACCATCGAAACGGATCTGGATCTGCTGGGTCGCCCGATTAACCATGATACGCTTTTTGTATTGTTCACGGCCTGTCCAGTCTAGCAGACCTGCGCGGGTACGGTACGCGGCAGATAGATCCGACCGAAAGTGAGGGCTGACCCATGGGCGGTTAACCGCAGTGGAGGCGCTTGCCTGCTGTTCATCCTCAGGTGGCGGGCATCCTGCTGCTGATTATTCTGGTGCTGGCGGCGCTGTTGCACTTGTGCCTTCTGCGCGGATGTCTGCTGGCAAAACGATACGCTTACCGTAAAGGCCGGGGCACTGGGCATGCTGTTCTTCTTTAAAGCCGGAACCTCCACTTCAACCGGGAGCTTACCAGCAGGCCTGGCTCATTCGCATAGCTTTGCGTGCGGGCTTTCAAGCATGGCTGAAAAAGGCTGCACCTGGCCGCAACAAAAACTGAAAACCACTTCGCAAAAACCAAAGATATGGATATGATCTACTTATGCTGAGGGCATTAAATTTTCCTGCAGGCGGTGTTTGGCGATGCTCCGTTTTACAAAGATCTCGGTCTGCCTTGGCGTGCGCGGGGACGACGACACGCCGCGACTGCCCGGCCGGCAACTGCGGCGTGGCTTGCGACCCTTGGCGTGCTGGACCACTCTCTTTCTGGGAATTTGACCAGCTGCGCGTTCTGCCGCCGGACTTCGGCGGCGCCAGCCTGTGCAGGACAAGGTGTCCTTCCGGAGGTCAGCGCACAGGCGCTGTTCATCGTTATCGCTGCCGTGCGGGTACTGTACGGCGAGTTCTGGCGCAAAAAAACTGGGCATTTTTATTTGAAGATGATACACTAAATCTATCTCAAGAATGCTTTCAACGGCCTACTTTACCGGATGAATAAAGGAAGGATTGTTTTTGCATGACAAAACATCCTATTCAGAGAGCCTGATAGAACGTTACGATGGAGAAAAATTCACCAGATGGTGGACCTAACACCATTATCGGCAAGCCGCACTACCGAGGATGGCATCACCATCCTGACCGGTGTCCCAAAGGTGAGTTTTGCTTTCGCCTCTGGCGGTACCGATTTAACGGCAAGAACGTCGCCTGGCAAGGATCTGTTTGGCGGCGGCTCCGGTGCCGGTCAACATTCAGCCGGTGGCATTTTGGTCATCATGATGGTGCGTGCGCACCATCCAGTTGTCGGATAGCTCATTCAGCATCGACCGTGCTGACCGTGACGGACTGAGCTGGTGGAAAAGCTTACCACTCTGGTCGGACATGCCAAGGCACCCGCAGAGGAGCCCAAGGCAGAGTAACCTTTATACAAATCCAGCCGCAGCCGCAGATCTTTTGGTCTGCGGTCTATATGCTGCCACCGTGCCCCGCAAGGGCGGTGCGCATTGAGCGCCGTGAGGCCTGAAAGTAACAATACGTAAT
>VOFB01003737.1_pt1 | contig 11049 bp, 20 predicted proteins | sample 5384141 | NCBI WGS metagenome assembly VOFB01 (sample SAMN12384721, study PRJNA508395) | human gut metagenome | isolation source: healthy gut A | host: Homo sapiens
CCTCCGGCGATGTCAGCGTCCGCGAGGGCGAAGATCAGACCTTTACCATCACCCCGGATGAGAGCTATGCCGTCGCCGACGTCAAGATTGACGGCAAGAGCATCGGCGCGGTGAAGTCCTACACCTTTGAGAATGTCGGCAGAACCCATACCATCGAGGTCATCTTTATGAAGCCAACGGCAACCCCCAGACCGGCGTGTTTGTGGATGTAGCCACCGGCAGCTATTATGAGGACGCTGTGGATTGGGCGGTGGAAAACGGCATTACGCAGGGAACCGATGATACCCATTTCTCCCCGGACGGCATCTGCACCCGTGCGCAGGCCGTGACCTTCCTGTGGCGCACCGCTGGCAGTCCCGAACCTGAAACCCGCGCCATGCCCTTCACCGACGTCCCCGTGGGCAGCTACTATTACGACGCTGTGCTGTGGGCGGTAGAGAACGGCATCACCATGGGCACCAGCGACACCACGTTCAGCCCCAACATGACCTGCTCCCGCGCGCAGATTGTCACCTTCCTGTGGCGCTCCGAAAAATCCCCGGCAGCGGGTACGGCCAATCCCTTTGCTGATGTGAAGTCCACCGCCTACTATGCAGGTGCAGTCCTGTGGGCGGTCAGGGAGGACATCACCAAGGGAACCACCAGCACGACATTCAGCCCCGACGCGGATTGCTCCAGAGCGCAGATCGTGACCTTCCTCTGGCGCTGCAAGAAGTGACCGGCTGACATACGGCTAAACATCAAAGCCGCTGGCATGACCCCATAAGCGAACATCGGACAGCGCAGTGGACGGGCATCTCGCCCCTGAAGCTGCGCTGTTCTCTTTTCGCTGCGAGAAACAAATCAATGACATATCAAGCTGTGCCGCTATCCCGGCGCGGCAAGGAGACAGCATTATGAAAAGAATCACAAGAATCATTCGTCCGATCATCTGCATGGCCGTCCTTCTCTTCGCCATGACCATGGCAGTTATGGGCTGCTATCAGAAAGGGACGGAGCCTATCGACATTCCCGACAGAACGCCTTCCGGCACATCTGCGCCTCAGCCATCAGCGACTCCCGCGGGCGAAGTTATCCCTTCGGTGGACAGGCAGACAGAGTTGGCGGAAGCCAGAGCGAAGAACCCCGACACCGTGGCGTGGCTGTATATCCCCGGTGCGGAGGTGGACGACCCCGTGATGCAGGCGGAGGACAACGGCCATTACCTAAAGCTGGACGAAAACGGTGAGTACGCCATGTGGGGTCACGGATATTGGCTTTGACTATATTGCGCCCGATCCCACGGGAGACGATCTGACCAGCTTCTTTGAGACGATTGCGCGGAAAAACTGGCTGGATTTTGACGGTGTGACCTTCTCCGAGGAAGATACCGTCCTGACCCTCTCCACCTGCTGCCGAAAGTATGACAAGACCAACAGCGGCAATCAGCGGCTTGTGGTCATGGCGAAGCTGCTGCCAGAGGGCGCAGCGGCGCAGGACTTCACTGTGTCTCTTGTGGAGAATCCCGAACTGCCCTGATAGGGCATCATCCGAAAACATCACGCCGTTTACTCATGCATCCGTGCGGACGACAGCAAACGAAGCAAATGTTTTCAAATAGCGCAGCCTTTCTTGCAAGCGTCTCCGCACGTCCAGAAGGGAGTGCGAAAATGCTAACGGATAGAACATCAATATCAAATGTTGGACCGCCCGAACCGAGGTTATCACCCCTGATTCGGGCGGTTTGCTTGGTTCCATGCGAATTTTGCCGATTCCCGCAAGAGAAACGGGATTTAAGGAGAAAAACAGACAAGGGGACCTAAAGAGGTGCTGCTAACAAGGTTATAACCCCTGCGCAGGTCCTCTGCTTCGAGACACTTTGTCCCGAAGTTGGCAGCCCCGGCTGCCGATTCCGCCATTCCTCCATTCAGACCGCAGACACAAAAATCTGAATGGAGGATATACAAATGACTACCATCAATCTGAAGGACTTTTATCCGTGGTACACCCATGATGAGTACATCGAAGTTTCTGATGAAGTGGCCGCCGCGCTGAAGGGCGGACAAGTCTTTATGAGGCAGCCTATCAGCGGAAGGTAATGCGTAACAAAGCGCAGTATTCCCTCGATTGCAATGATGGGATCGAATACTCTGCCTGTCTGCACGAGCCGACCCCGCAGGAGTTGCTGGAGCGCAAGGAGCTGTTCTACCATCTCTGGAACGCGCTGAACTCTCTGCCGGAGGTGCAGGGCGTCCGGGTGGAGGCCCATCTCATTCTCGGTAAGAGCTACACCCGGATTGCGAAGGAACAGGGCGCGGACCGGGTGCTGTCCGGCGCTCCGTAAACGCGGGAAAACGGCTATGAAAAATATTTGAAAAAAAAGGTTTTGTGATTAGGGTCTCCTTTTGGCCGGTTTTTGTCCCTGGTATATGAGAGGAACTTTTTAACCTCTCCGCAGCAAAGCAGCAGCGTGGCCCGCCCACTGTGCAGGCTGCCGCCGCCTGCTGTGCGGGAGCGCCGGGCTATGAATTGCTGTCTTATGACGGGGCAAAAAAATGAGCGCGGCGCTCCCACAATACCATAGGACTTCGAGACACTTTGTCCCGAAGCAGGTCAAGCGCGAAGAGCGCGCCGCCAGCGGCGGCGCTCTTTGCGTCTTAACTACATGAGGAGGTTTCGCCATGAGGCTCACTATCCGCGAATTGGACAGGCTGCAAAGTGTAGATATTGGCGCGGTGATCCGGCCATGCTGCCGGACGCGGGTAGCGTGGCGCTCAACGCTGCCCTGCCCCAAAGAGACCGCGTGTCCTGTTTGGTACAGGCAGGAATCAATCCCTACTGCTTCTGCGTCGGCGGTGTCGGCGTTAAGATTGAATTTTTTCAGAGGATGGGCCATCCCTACAGGACACATTGGCAGCGTTTCTTCTCCGTATTAAAAGCGGGCGATAATATCGTTCCTGCCTGCCGCTTCGAGACACTTTGTCCCGAGGCGGGACTTTCAAAAGGCATCGTTGTTGTCCCACCCGAACAGAGGTATAATATAGGTGTAATGTGATAGGGAAGGAGGAACAATGGCACGCACAAAAACAGAGAGTATCAGCAGGTTCTTTCCCCGGCTTACACCTTTTCCCGCCGCTGGAAAATGGGCGGTTACATCCGTCTTTCCAAGGGATTTGAAAAAAAAGCCCCTCAATGGCAAGGATGACAGCAACAGCGTCAAAAACCAGCGGGACCTGCTCAATGACTTCTACCGCAAATATCAGGAGGAATTTGAAAGCATCACTGAATATGTGGATGACGGCCACACGGGACGGACGCCAACCGGGAGCGTTCCAACAACTTCTGGCCGATGTAATGAGCCGCAAAATAGACTGTGTTGATTGTCAAAGACCTTTCCCGTTTTGCGAGAAATTACAGTGATGCGGGAAGTCTGATTGATAACCTGTTTGTTCAGATGGGTGTCCGTTTTATCAGTCTTGCTGAAAATGTGGACAGCTATCTCAACCCGGACAGCGTTTCCAGTATTATCGTCCCGATTACGAATGTGATGAACGATCAATACTGCTACCAGACCTCAAAGAAAATTCGCCAGGTCTTTGACTACAAGCGGCGCAACGGCCAGTATATCGGCTCCAACCCACCTTTTGGGTATGTCAAAGATGCAAAAGACCGTCACCACCTGTTGTTATCGACCCCGATGCCGCCGAGATTGTCCGGCTCATTTTCTCTTTGCTACTCAAGGGAACATCGAAACGGGGGTATCAGTTTCTATCTGAACGAGCACGGTATTCCCAGCCCCTCGGTCTACAAGTTGGAAAAGGGCATGGCCGGTTTCCAACAGCCGGACACAACACCCCTTTGGTCGGGACGATAACGCCATCCATACCCGATTCTCACCAATCCCATGTATACCGGTGATTGGTGCAGGGGCGGTTTTCGTGTAAAAAGCTACAAGGTACATCAGATCGAGCGGTGCCTGAAGAGGAATGGGTACGGGTAGCCTGATACCCACGAGGCCATTATCGACAAGGCCACTTTTGAAAAGGTGCAGGAATCCCTGCTTCGATAAGCGAACATCGCCAGGGGGACAAAGGAACCCACCTGTTCAGCGGTTTCTCAAATGTGCCGACTGCGGCAGAGCCGTTACCCGCTGTTCCGGCAAGAACAACGTGTATTACGCCTGCGCTACCTATAAGAGCCGTTCAAGAAATGCCTGCACAATGCACTCTATCAGTCATGCCCGGTTGGAGGCCGCCGTGTTGTACTACAAGCGCCACACGATCCTCGAAGTCCTTATATGCCGCAAGGATCGTCCCGAGCAGATACTTGATAAAAGGAACTGCATCCTCGGTTCCTTCATGCCAGCCGGTTTGCGCCTGTGCAAGTGCATCGTAGTACAGATCCTTGTTCTTGGCGATTTTGGCTTCCAAGGAGATATACTTGCCGACATAAAAACCGTTTCGGTACAAGAAGCAGCGTTGTGAGCAATCTGCTCATTCTTCCGTTGCCGTCATTAAACGGATGAATGCACAGGAAGTCATGGACAAAAACCGGGATTGCAATCAACGGCTCCAGCTCCATATTTCCAATCACCCGGTTGTATTCCTCGCAGATTCTGTCCAGCGCTTCCGGCGTTTCATAAGGGGCAAGCGGCGTGAACAGCGTTTCCACATGACCGTCCGGATAGGTGGCAGTGATATAGTTCTGCGCAGCTTTGGTGCGACCCGCAAGCGGGTTATTCATGTGGCTGTAGAGGATTTTGTGAAGCTGCAGGATGTAGTTCTGCGTAATTGGAATCGCGTCAAAGCTCTCGTGAATGATACTCAGCACATCGCGGTATCCAGCGATCTCCTGCTCATCTCGGTTCCTCGGCGTGGCTTTCTCCTCGACGAGCTGCCGGATTCGGGTACTCGTGGTGACGATGCCCTCGATGGCATTCGATGCCTCGGTGCTCTGTATCTTGGCAATTTCCACGAGTTTTTCGAGTTCCTCCGGACGCTGCTTCAAATACAATTCTTGCTTTCCAGCTTCCTTGTATATAGCTGCAATCAGGCCAAGAACATCCGAGTCCCACTTTTGCTCCTTGATTGCGGAGTAATTGAAGTTTCTCATTCCTGTACCCCTTTCACTTTCCCTTAAATGATAATACAAAATAAGGGAATAGTCAATAGATCACGCCAAAAATCCCTTACTATTATGCCTGCATTAAGGGATTTATACCCAGTGAGCAAGAAAAGTACCTCTGCCTATCTACCTGCCTATTCTTTGTCTATAGCGCTGCAACTGCTGAGCTGCCACCCTCGCAGAAACCTCTTGCATAACAGCCTCCTCAGAGTTACAATGCAGACGCCCTGAAACACAAAACGCTTCCATCCGGCACCGGTGAATCTTTACCGAAAACCGGGCGGGAAGCGTTTTTTGACCACATGGATTACCACAGACGGCTCCGGAACACCCGGAAACAGTGGAGACAAGAGCGTCAAAGAGTAAGTAAAACAAATTAAAAAGCACCGAAAACCGCTATAAATGAGCATAAAAGTGTTCAGCATCCCTTTGGGAGCAGGATGCCGCAGGTTCGAATCCTGTCACTCGGACCACCTTTCGCAGAAAAACCGCCTAAAAAGGCGGTTTTTCTGCGTTAAAAGTCCATTTTTCAAAGTTTCACTCGACCACATTTCAACTGTGGTCAGAGAGGTAAAAATGGCGATTGTGGCCTTGTATGGTAGATTGGCAAAAACCGCTAAATCCCTAACCAATCCCTAACTGGCATAGCTCCAGTATTTTCACCCCAAATACGACGAAATCTTGAATATTCCATCATTATCCTCTATAATAATTTCACGGTGGGACTTGGTGCCACAGAAGTGGTCTTCTGGTGGCAATACATAACGGTGTTCACCTTTTTTCAAACACACATCCAGTTTATTAAAGAAGGGATACATGATGGAAGATAAGCAAATCGGAGTTCCAACAAATGTTGCGGTTTTCATTGATTATGAAAATGTATATAAAGCTCTTTTGGAAGAGAAAACTAATGTTCTGCGTCTTGCTTTTTTTGAAAAATTAAGAAAATGGTGCTCCGAACATCAACGAAGAGTTGTTAGAATAGTCGTGTACTGTAATTTTGATAATATGGATTTACATGAATCTTTCCATCAGTCTGTATTGCAGAGTTATGGTGTTGAGACTGTTCATACTTCGAATCAGGGAAAAAACTATGCTGATTTGAAGATTACCATTGATGTTTTGTCATCCATGTATTCCAATAATAATATTGATGAGTTCTTCATCATGTCCAATGACAAAGACATGACCCCTTTGCTCAACACAATTAGAGCAAACAAGCGAAATGTTGCCGTTATTACTACAGGTTCAACATACAATCCCTCAATCTGTGAATTCGCTGATAGTCATATCGAGTTAGAAGAAATCTGCGACGTTGAGGTCACACACAAAATCATTGATGACATCGCAAATGCTTATTGGAATAAACTTGAAAGTTATATAAATGCACAGATTTCAAACTTCGGCGTCACAGGTAAATACGCAGCGCGTTTTGCAGGAGCCATAGCAGATAACGCTGTAGATCACGCTGCTGGCCTGTGCGCCGCCCGGCGTGTTGGCAAACAGCCAGTTCTTCCTGCCCATCACAAACGGCTTGATGCTGCGCTCGGCACGGTTGTTGCTCAGCTCCAGACGGCCATCCTCCAGATACCTGTCAGATACGGCCACTGCTCCAGCAGGTAGTGAATGGCCTTTCCCAGCGCGGATTTCGGTGCTGTTTTCGCCTGCATCTCATTTGCCCATGACAACAACGCGTCTAAAACAGGCTTTGCCTGCTCCAGCCGCTTTTCATACCGTTCCTCCGGCGTCAGCTCTGCCAATGCCTGCTCCAGCTTGAAAAGCCGGGAGCAATAGCATTCGCCCATGGCCGCGGGAGAATTCTTCCGTTTCTCTTGCGGCAGAGTACCCAGTGCCTCGTCAAATTTTCGCCGTTGGCTTCACCGGTCTCTTGCTCGCAGTTCTTGCAGGCGTAGGTGTAGTATACGTCCTCACGAACCCAGAACTCTGCCGGCTTCATCATTAAGCTACGGCGGACTTCCTTGCCGATCTCTACCATCTCGCTGCCGCAGGCAGAGCAGTCAGTTCGTTCTCCGGCAGACGGTGCTCCACCACCTCGGTGGGAGTCCCCTCTGGAACGACATCCAGCACATTGCCGGACTGCCGTTTGCGCTCGTGCGCCTTCACAGCAATCTGCTTCTCTGTGGCGGCTTTGGTGCCAAAAGCATAGGCCTCCAGCTCATTGTAGGTCAGGCTCAACTGGTCCATGACCAGCTGCTCCGCCTGCTCTGAGGAGCGGCCAAACAGCTTCTTCTTGGACAGCTTCAGCTGCTCCAGCAGCCACTCGTTCTGCAGTGTGAGGCTGGTGATGACTTGTGCCTGCTCCTGTTCAAGGGCAGCAAGCTTTGCTTCCAGCTTTGCATTCCGCGCATTTTCCTGCTGCAACCGCTCATATTCCGCACGGGAAATGGTCACCATTTCTTCCGTGTTGCTTGTCTGCTTTTCTCTGTTTTCCATGCAAAATTATACCACAAGGCAGAGGCAAAGAGCCAGTATTTTCAATGGTTTTGGACATTCTTCCTTGCTCAGACTGTGCTCAATCCTGTCACCGGCCGGTGGGCCTTTGGCTGTTCAATTTGCAGACCCTCCATGAGCCAGCGGTACTGCTGCTGCGTTAAAGTCTTTACCTCGGATTCCGAGCGCGGCCACTGGTACGTGCCCTGTTCCAGCCGTTTGTACAGCAGGATGAAGCCGTCCTTTTCCCAGTACAAGCCCTTGATGCGGTCTCGCCGCCGTCCGCAGAACAAAAACAGCGTGTTGGTAAACGGATCCAGTTCAAATTCCCATTCCGCAAATCAACAACTCTGAAATAGTCTGGGAAGCTAACTGGATACTCATCAAAGCGAAGTCGAAAACCAAGCACATCATTAAAGCACTGCTTAAAGCCGCCGTGGTTGGCGAGCGTCTTTTCATATTTCCGCATGATGGAGTCATCGCTTTTGAAGCGGGAACCTATTAAATTCTCCTGAACCAGTGTATCAATATACCCTGCTCTATACTTCGCTATATCATCGAGAATCATATCGATTGGTGTTTCGCTTAATGATATCTGCTTTAAACTTCGCCCAAGCGTTGAACGATAAGACAGTAAGTCCAGCGTTTCTTTTTGGAATAAACAAGTCCATATTAAAATACCTCTACTCAATGCCTCTATTATTCACAGTATAGCATGAAATGTCCAAGAGTAAAAGGGATTTTACGCTTTCCCACACGAATTACTATTTTTTTGGCAAATCGGAGCAGCTCTGAAAATAAATGTCAAGGAATTCCGGATTTTATCTGGTTGGTTACTATATAGAATTACAGAAAAAATCCCTTTTCCAAACCCTCCCTCCTGACCAACTTGCGTATCGCTGCTCTACCTTTTTCTCCGGAAAATCATCCTTCAGATTTACTGGATGGGTAGCAAAGCAAGCTCTAATGGTTTTAAAGTACTTATTATCTGTTGTTTCAAACTTCTTATGTTGAAATACAGATTTTTCATTTACAAACGGTATATTCTCAGTGTTCAAAAGCACTCGATGTAACTGTTGAATAGCCTCCCAAAGTACATCAATGCATACAATAAAAAGTCATTACTCGTATGCTCGAATCATTATTGTTTTTTTTTAGAAAGCTTTCTTACATCAATTTCACCAACAACAACGCTAATCCAATCCATCGCAGAACATATAATGCTCCATTGGTTTTTCCCATTATTATTGCGATATCTATGTAGAATCAAATCAGCCCCGTCCTGCATTCTCGTTATCTGGCGGCTGAGCCTCTCGCAGGTTCCAATGGAGCCGCGCCCGTTTTCAGCATACACGAACTGCATACTTTTATACCGCGTCGATTTGAGCAGTCCCAGCTCAAATTTCAGGGTGGCATCGTCGCATAGGCGGCGTTTCCAAAATCCTTTCCCGCTTATGGAAAATTCCGCCGTAAGCCGACAGGACAAACTCCCACAGCGATTTTTCTTTTCTGTGACTTGTCCGTGGGACAGGGCTTCTTGGAATGCCGCGGTCGTCTGAGTAGTCGGAAGCGCCCCGTTCAGTTTATGATATACATTTTCGATAAGATAAGCCAAAAACGGTGTTGCGTCCACCACACCACTGATGGTCGCGTTCTCCTCCACCAGCGTATAGGCGTCATAATACCCCTTGCGGCTTTTGTTGATGTACTCAGAGAGCGGCACGAACAGCGCAGAGGAATACCCCTGCTGCACCAGATACCACAAATGCATCAGCCGCGCCATTCTGCCGTTGCCGTCAAAGTACGGATGCAGATACGCCATGTAGAAGTGGATCAGCGCCGCTTTCAGAAGATCGTTGATCTCGGATTCCTCATGGATAAAGGTGACCAATTCGCCCATGCGTTCCGGCAGCGCCTGCCAGGGAAAGCCCGTATGCTCCACCTTTGCGCCGACCACATACACGCTGTCATGCCGGTAGAAATGACCGGGCAGCAACCGATCCTCCTCGGAGATAGGCCCCGATAGTCATTTCATAGAGCTGGTGAATGGTCTCCTCAGTGATTTGGTTCGCTGGGTCGCTGATAAACTCCAGTCCCTTTTTCATGCCCCAAATACGGTTTTCGTTTTCGTCTGTGGGAGCAAGGCCGGAGAGGATCTTTGCGGACGCTGTCGCGGGTGAAGTCCACCTGCTCAATGGTGAAGGTGGAAACAATCTCCTCCTCCATCGCCTTGACCCCGTAAAGCTGGGTGCTGTTCTGCGGCATCAAAAAGCACCTTGGCGGCGGAAAGGCGCACCTGCGCAATGCTGCTCAGATAGACGATGTTCTGCCCGGAGAAATCCTTTGAGCGGCAGTGAATGATAGAAGCCGTTTTTCAGCAGCTCCGTGAACTCTTTGATGTCGGCCTGCAGGAATTGATAACCGAGTCCTCTCAAATCCAGAACATTTTTATCGGACAGCATCTTGGTAAACAGCGCGGCATCCATGAAAGCACCTCCGTTGCTGATTGCAATTAGTATCAACAAGTATCAGTATAACGAAGTGTGCCCAAAATCACAAGAGAGAAAACAGGTTTTTGATCATTTTCAATGTGTCGCCTTAAGCGCTTTCCGATCCTGCACACATGGCTGTGCAGACAGCAAAAAGTCCTCAGACCGCTGCGGTGCAGCGATCCGAGGACTTTGGTTTGCTTGTGAGCGCCTTATCTCTTCTTGTAAACGACCAGCTCCGGGTTTTTGCCGTTTTCCTCATAGGTGCAGACCAGCAGAAAATCCATATTTGCGGCAATGCCGAAGCAGCGGTCGCCGCCAAACTCACATTCCAGCTGGTTGCCGAGGTAGGTTGCCTGATCGTCAAGGAATTTGACAGTTTTTCCGTTGGGAAGGCGGTATGCAAGGTTGATATACTTGCCTACAAGCGCGTTGAGCTTTTCCACCTTGGGCATCCCGTCAATATGCAGATCGTTGAATTCATCCATCAGCGCTTGCTTGTATTTCTCAAACGCCTCCGCGCCGCCGAGATTTTCATACCGCTTCCAGTAATTGAGCTTTGGCAGCGTATTCTTCAGTAGGCCCGTGCTTGTTCGGCGGGAAATTCCTCGCTGGCCATGTTCTGCACGCAGACCTCGATCAGATCGTCTAAATCGTGGTACATATACTCGCCGTCAGCATAGCACCACTTGCAGTACTCCTCATTGAAAAGCCGTCTGTCTCCCTGCTGATGTCCCCGTCTGCAAGGGGCATCCCGCAGCATTGACAGATAAGCTGTCTCGGTGAGCCGAGCAGCGTATTGATGGAGACATCAAAGAGCTTTGAGAGCAGCTTCAGGGTTTCGATATTCGGCGTTGTTTCACCGTTTTCCCAGCGGGAAACCGCCTGGCGGGTCACAAACACCTTTTCCGCAAGCTCGTCCTGTGACAGTCCCATCTTTGTCCTGAGCTCTAAAATCACATTTTTGGTATCCATACGATCATCACCTCGAACCCATTATAACGCA
>VOFB01003196.1_pt1 | contig 11048 bp, 20 predicted proteins | sample 5384141 | NCBI WGS metagenome assembly VOFB01 (sample SAMN12384721, study PRJNA508395) | human gut metagenome | isolation source: healthy gut A | host: Homo sapiens
AAGTCCTCACTGTATCTATCCAACAGCTTGAAAATAAGCTCCTTTTCCTGAAGGGTATTGTCTGTCAGGTAGCAGAGCGCATATTTCCCTTGCTTTGGACTATCTTGCAAAATCCACTGACCTCATCAAAAGTGGGTTTTCAAATGGAATTCAAAAAGGTCTTTTCTTTGTCTATATTGGGAAATAAAGTCTTTGTCGGTCGGATCTTCCTCTAAGATAGTACGATACAAGCTGTGAATCAGCCCGGATGGGGAAGTAGCCGTTTCTATTGCCTTGTTGAAGTAGGAGTTGTTTCCCGCATGGAACAGTTTGAGCCCGATAAAGTACAACCAAAGCCATTTTTGTTAGAAGCTTTTTGTTTGTAGTAGAGATAACAATATCCAAATTGTTGACGCTCCCTATTTGGGCGGAAATCAACTGTTGCCAAGAAGAATATTTCCGAAACTCTGTCAAAGCATACTGCCAGTTCTCTTCATCTCCGTAACTTTCTGGCAGTACAGATGTCATTGCGTCCAAATGACATGCAATACTTCATAAGGATTCTTCAAATCTGAGATCGTATAGAGCGAAAACGGATACTGATCCTTGCTTTTGCAGTCTCGATGTATAGAATCTCTGCTGCGGCTGATTCCACCGCCTTGGCCATGCCCTCGAAGCCTTTACCAGCGCACTTGCGTCCGTAGGTTGAATGCCCTCTGCGGTAAAAATCAGCTTAGGACGAGCGGATGGTATCCCCTCTAAAACGCAAATTCTGCTATCAAGGCGCCTGTCATTTTTAATAAGGGTATGCAAGTATTCCACACATTGAAAGGTGAGGATAACTGCATGGCCCTCAGTGCTCATAGATAGAAGTTCTTTTTAATTCTTGCACCAAGGCCTTTTCGCCTTTTAACTTGAGGAAGCTCGTGATCTCACTGACAAAAAAGTTGGTATTCTCATGAGCAAGGCGTTCAAGAATGTTGGGGATGACAGGAATTCATCAGGTTTGCAAAACGCCGCATCAGAGGCACAAAGAAAGACATTTTGGGGCAATTGATAGTGGGCATGATGGCTTCCAAATCTGCCTTGTTTTGAACATCTACGATAAGAGGCTCGACATTATCTTTCTTCAGATAGCGGTCAATTTTTTTGATGACTTCTTGGATGGTCATTTTGCGCCTCCTTAATTCCCTTTGATGATCTCCATGCCAACAACCATGTTATCCCGAATGAGGATCCTTTAGATACTTCTTCACATCAGTAATATCCATTTCATCAATTTTAGCGAGGGCACGGTCACAACCAGCCTTGATTGTATTTTGCTTCCGCCATCTGACGAAGCTTCTTTTCAATTTCAGGAAGGCCGAACCACTCAAACGGCTCTGCTGTGATATGGGAGTCAAGGTAATCTTTCACTTCCTGAATATTTAGAAGCATAACCGCATAGTTTCCGATGATACTGCTCTAAACGCTTTGTCCAAAGCGGCACTATCATCCAGCAAGGTCAAAAAGAATTTTGCAGACGCAAAATATTCCATGGCACGGTCGATTGCCTGTTCATCCGCTTTGGCACGGTTGACAGCTCCAAATGCAGCTTTTGCTTTTGCAACCTCGTTGTCAGGGATAAGACACAGAATAGGCATCTTGTGTTTTTTCGACCAGTCACGAGGAGAGTCAGTCCCGAGTTTTCTCTCTCCACAGTTTCTTTAACTGTGTGTTTTTCTGGCCTTCCTTATAGGCCCCAACCTTCGCTTCAACCTGATTCAGATAGTCTGCTTTTTCGTAGGTGAACGAGCCAGCGGGCATTGTGGCAAATACTTCCTTAATTTCATCGTCCGACAGATCATCAAGATAGTATCCGCATACACGCTTAAACAAATCAACCTGGTTATTATAGAAATTGCGGAATGTGCTTTCATTAGCCTGAACGAGTTCCAAGAAGGTTTGCTTCTGGGAATCCAACAGAGTTCCGGCTTTTTTTAGGGTATAGAGCATCCCGAGGAATGGCCCAAGTTCATCAAGATATTTTTGCGGCCGCATAGGAGATACGAATATACCCACACTTATCACACCATTCCCGTATAGTCGCATCATAAGAGATGCTTTTAGAGATAATCTTATTGCTTTCTACAATGATTTGCTACTCCAGAATAACCTCACGGATTTTCTGCTGTGCGGTTTCGACATTCCAAACCCAATTCGCCGCATCCGCATCAAACTTCCTGCGGAGAACATTGAGGTATTGACCGCCATCGCCAACTGTTTTAGCAAGAGAGACAAGCGTACCATTTTCAAAGGTTTCAGGTAGGCAGCCATACCCTGGGTACACTTTTCCTTGGTCAAAATCGTTTGCAAATCTTTGCGGCATCTGGATTGAAAGGGCAAGATTCCCGATTGCCATGGCAATATCGCTATCGCTCTTCGCTGTACCCATGTTATTGCTGTTGGCAATTCCCGCAGAAAGAATCGATAATTTCGGACAGCACGGCGGTTTCTGTTTGAAGCGTCTCTTTCTCAAGAATGTACTTCAAAGTCCAAATCGGGAATGAGAACTCCTTCATCTTACTGCGGATGCGTTCTCTTGTGTTCGGAACAGAGGTACACATATTGAGCGGAATACCAAATGCTACAGAAGTATTTCATTAAAAGCCTTCTCTGCGGGGTCATCGCAACAATATACTTGTCCTTGTAGCGAGGATTCGGCGTGATTTCGAGACGAATGACCTCATCAATCATTTCCTTGAGCTTGTTGACGTTCAAAACATCGTTGGTGAGTCCATCGCTCCAGCTATATGTCCCAGAGGCGTATTCCTTTCAGCACAAAGCCCATAATAAATGCAGACAGATTACAAGGCATAAAACCGTAGGGTGCAGCCTTCAAAACATCATAAATTCTCTTAATGGATATACGGCCACCGCCGTTCTGGAAGCCATCATTTATAATTTCATCAACGCACACCTTGATTTTAGAAATCAAAAGATGGGGTTGGAAACCAGTATTCGGGAACCTTCCATGCGCCGTCAAGAGCGATTTCCAACTTTGTGGCAGGACTGCCAGACTGGAAGGTTACCAGCTGTTTTCTCATTGAATGCACACTCAACACCTTGCTTCAGACTGCTCGGTGTATACATATTGGGGATGACATTGTAAGAGCCCTCAAGGCAGGACACGAAACTTTTTCTTGTTGATTTCTGCAAGAAGGCCGTACAGAGCGTCCAGCGTAGTAGCACGTTCCCCATCCGGCTTATCTGCGGTGTGAACCATAAACTCACCGCCTGCAATGCGGGTTTTCCATTTCTTCAGAGAATCCTTTTGCATTGTTGGCATATTGAGTAACTAATGCAGGGTCCTTTTCCTTGCTGGGACATAGATAACGCCATATCGTGACGATACACGCCATAGCCATCCGCTCCGAACGGAGTACGGCTGGCATCAATGAAAATCATGTTGTAGGTGCCGGCAGCAAGGGCATCGTGGATTTTCTTGCCCAGAACCACACTTTCTGCATCATCTTTTGCAAAGCATACAACAGCAACGATCTTGATTTGCATACTTTTCTTCCGTGTTGCGAAGCTGCTTAATTGTAGAATCAAAGTCAGAAGAGAAACATAGCGCAGTTCATAGCGAAGCTTCAAAGGGCGCCACCAAGGCTGATTGCATCCACGATACGAGTTTATCAGCAAGTTCCTCTGTGATAAAAGCCGAGGTGCTCTTGCGGTCGATTTGCTCCTCAAAAGGCGTTACATCAATTTCGTCTTCATGGTTGTAAGCAGCATACTGGAATTTTCCACCACCAGAGGGACTTGGAGAATAGCACCTTCTCTCGAACAAGCTGTTCAGCACATCTCGCTGCAGAGCCTTCCATATCAGTCCCTTCAAAAGCGTTGTCAAGGTTCTTTTCGTTGGGAATAAACAGCTCAACAGAGTCGCCGGCATATTGGGAAATTGCCTGCAACAGAAGAACCGTCTTGAGTACACGTTTTTGGTCAGAATCAAGTCGCTGATTTCCGGCACGGTTATAGTAGTCGAGAATAGAACGAATATCATGCGCCAAATATTCCTTGCCTTTTTCATAGAAGAATTCCCAAAGCATATCAACGGAAAGCAGCGGATTATCGTCCTCTGGCCCGAAATTGTCAATAAACCACTGGAAACCCTTGATTTCATCGCCACGGTCATTCTTAATAAAGTCAAACATACTGCGCTGGTTGGAATCAAACGCAGAGGAAATATGCTTGAGAAGCAGGGCGGCATAGGGGTGTATCGGGAGGATATCGACCATCTCTTTGTCGGTGATGCGGGCCACCGACTTTACCAGCTTGCGGGATTCCTGCGTTCTATCAGTCAGGTCGCCAAGGGCTACCTCCCAATCTGCCAAAACAACTTCGTCCCTGTTCTTCTCCATGGCTGCACCCATAAGCTGGAATGCAATATTTTCAGGCAGGCTGATCAAGCTGTGCGGACTGACAAAGCGTCCGTTCAGCTTGATGAAGTCCTGGTCGCGCTCATGGAACAAACCTTGGGTAACATGGGTGACCAGCAGAAAATAGAAGGGATCGGTTTCGCTGATTTCACAAAGCTCCTGAAATCCGGTGAGATTGCGGGCGTTGTTGTAGAAATATTCGGTAAACTCGTCCCACATAAAGACAATCGCCTTTCAAGCTGTTTGCCCGGATTACTTCACGAATCCAGTTGCCCAAATCGGTCACGCTCAGCGACAGAGCTTTTACCTGACGCTCATCGGCTACCTTGAAGATATTGTCCATGACTTTCGCCAGTGCATCGCCAGAAAAGTGCGTAATTTTTCAATCACGGTATCGGCATCATCTCCGCCAAACAAGTTGGAGTATGTGCCCGTAATCAAGTCCATTGAAATAATTTTTGTTGTCCTTGTCAGAAAGCCAAGCGATAGTGGCCTCTTTTAGCGCGTTCCCACCCTTGTTTTCAATTCCGGCATCGACAAGTGCTTTTTCTATGCTTTCCTGGATAGCAAAAACAAGGTTGTGGTCGCTGCGAATGGTAGCAGAGCCGTAGCGATGAACTGTCAAAAATGCGACCACTGGATTTTACGGCCTGGAAGCGATTATACAGATCATTGTCCAACTTGTGCCTTTGGAAGTATTCACGAGTTTCTTCCTCACTGGAGTCCAGCAACTTCTTCAGAGTGTGGACAGCGTGCGATTTTCCTGTGCCGTAGGCTCCCCTCCACCCACAGGCTGAGCTTCTGCTTACGCTCGAGGACACTGATTGTGTTCTTCAGAAGTTTCACAAAGGTCTCATGGGGGAAGAATTTTTTCCACACTTCGGGGTTCTTCGTAATGACCGCTTCATTCACGGCAGGGAAATAATCTGGATCAATATCGAAATAATGACGGTAGTTTTCCAACATCGGCATTGCTTCTTCCTCCTTAGAACAGACTCAGCACATCCTGAGATGTTTTTCGCTATTGAGTGTAATATTATCCAGATCAAGCGTAAAGCTGGCATTGATAAAGTCTGGATAGTTGATGGTCAGGCCGTTGAGAATCTTTTCCATTTGATTGCGATCCAGCCCGAAAATCTCAGTAGGGCTGATACCGTCGCTGTCAATGTCGTGATTCAAGAGCCGGGATAGAGTAAACTGGTAATAATCGCCACAAGCCTCAGCAAATTTGTATAAGCTGTAAAGGATGACAAGCGGATTTGGATTTTGCCAGGGCGTTCTCATGATAGAAATCATGCTTTTTTAATTTCTCCGTTTTTATTTTCCTTGGATTCGATTTCAGGAATACCAAAACCAATTTCTTTGAATGCTCGTTTGTATCCAATATTGTTTTAAAGCCGTTCCAGAATTCTCCTCTGGCCTTTTTACCGCCATCCTTCTTGCTGCTATCTTCTCCCATATCAAGCAGCAGATTCGATTCAATGTATCTGTGGGAAAAGGAATGTTCCGGATATACCATCCAAAAGCTGGAGTATAAGCAAGATTGCACAGAATAAGTGCCCATGTATATGCCGCTTCCATATCTTGGTTCTGAATAAACATTCCAAAATCAGTCAGTTTTTTGCTGGCAGTCATACCGGCATCGTTCATCATACCAAACATAACATCTGTTTTACGATTTCCGGGTTCAAATGACTGGTCTTTTAAAAATTCTTTAATCCACATTGCATCAACGCCAACGCTCAAATAGCGATTGATTCCTTTTAACGACTTCATAGCCTTACTTCCTTTCACCGAATTATAATAAAGGCAACCACTTAAGATTTTCAAGCAAGCACGACAGCGAACACAGGTATCTAAAATGGTTAGTTTTCCATCCTTCATTTGAATATTCCTGCTTGGGCACTCTGCAACACAAGTCATACATTGGATACAATACTGTGTTTTCGCAAGGATACTTTTGAAGTAGTAAACAAACTCTATCGAGTTCTTTGTTCTTCCTGATGTCTCGATTTCAAAAAATGGTTTTATCACCATTGGTATGCAAAATGCACTTCCGAACAACACCATCGTATTCAAGATGATATTCGCTTTCGGAGCACTCATGGATATCTCCTAAAGTCTTATACCATATTTTCCATTCAGGTCTGAGGTTTTTAGCGGTAAACTTTAAAAGGCCTTTTTCTTCATCAAATTCAAACAACTCTTCCTGAGAAAATTTAAGTTCTCTACCACTTAACCGAGTTTTTTCCATCCGCCACTTTCAAGAAAACGAGCCGCATTATCTCCGGATAAGTCTTTTTTGACTGTTTCCAATAATCTTATTGCAAAAAGAAATCAACCGTCTCTGGGAAACATTGTTTCTTAATGTACTCATGCTTTTCGGATGAATTCGGACACATGATGCATCCAACACGATTGAACCCGTATTTATAAGCCGTATTCATTGGCAGTTCTTGCGAATAGATATAGAGAAACACTTCTGCGGATGACCATTCAAGCAGAGGATGAAAACTATGTTGTCCTGGCATTTTCTTTCCTAAGCTTAATTCATCATATTCTGCACGGGATGTACTCTCGTCTCCACGAACACCAGTTATCATCATGGAATGAATTCGATTGATATTATGAATTTCGCACAGTTTATTTATGACTGGCGCAGTCTTATGTACAGTACAGCACCATCTTAAACGGCGGGCTGGCGGGCCGAATAAATCCCACGAATCGAAGCCGACATAGTGGCCTTGGCAGTGAAGAAAGCAATGTCTCGCTCTTGGCAGAAGCTCTCAATTTGAGTAACAAGACTTTTAGTTGTGGGAAACTCCATATCGGTGTCGCCAAAGAGAACTTCAAACTTATTGTGCGGCAAAGCCCGCTGCACCAGATCGAGGGCTACTACGCTATCCTTGCCGCCACTGAACGCCACATAGAAGACATCGACCCGATCCATGTATTCAACATAAATGTTGTATATTTTTCTTTATTGTTTCTGCGGCCAGTTTCTCCAACAAATCCCGGTTCTTTTCGACCATAGCGGGAATATCAACAAAGCGGAGAGGTTGTCCATCGGGCTCTGGCTCGTCCATAATCACAATTTCAGGTGGGGTATAAAGACTGCCGCCTTTGGTCTTGGCAACCTGCCGTCCCCCCGGTAGAAATAATTGTTGGCTTCCGCCCACATATAGGGGTAGGAGTCATTCTTTGCATAATTCCAATACCGGTCAAATCCCAGAATATCCAGTTCTTTGTAATACACCGGACGGGGTTCCTTGCTAAAGGGAAGAGGAGCGCTGTTTAGCAGCAATCCACCCGTCTCGGCATCCCAAGTGTATGAGTACATATTAGTCAGTGTCCTTCCTTTGCCTTTGTGCGTTCGCCTTGATAATGAGCGATTCTATTTCTGAGTATCTACGGCGGGCAAGATACCCTTTGTCACTCAAAAATTGAAGCACAGGGGCTTTTTGCATCTCCACTTGATTGTTTGCCAATAAGTCAACAATTAAGTCATCGAAGCTGTCAATGCCTGCGGAACGCTTGACGATTGCGCCAGCACATTCAGTCCCATTAAAGCTACTGTGCAAAAGCATATATTTTTGACTGTAGCTCGCCACATAATGCTCCAACAGGAAGATGTTCCAGGGAATCCTACATGGGGAAATGTGCCGAAGTTTGTCGCTTCCGGCAGAGGAATATACTTTCCCATGCAGATACGATCCAAAAGCTTCATCCATTGCTTCAACGGGAAAATGAGCGGCAGTTTTTGCTACAAACTGGTCTCGGCTGATTCGCAGGCTATTTTCGTAAATCGCCTCAAAGTATATGGGAGTTGCGAGGCTATCCGCCAATCCCTGAAGCTCAGACAGCGTGAAACTATCATGACTTCTTGCATATTTTGCAAACACATCCACCATCGAGATTTCCTGACCCGAGCGGCTGATGATATTCCCTTTGAACGAAAATTTATCACCTAATTTTGCCTTTAGTGCATCCCGGAACCCATACATAGAGAGGGTGTGATTTTCCTCTATGATATAGGGATATTTTGCCCGGATTGCATCATAAAGCTCATTACCACCAATGAAATCCTTCTCGTCAATGGTTGTCTGGATGATTTCGGCAATTCCATCCAGTTCTTCATCGGACAAATGGACGATACTTTCGTGAAAGTATTCGCTGTGACCGTTGTTGACGAATTCAACATTGCTGGCAAGGATCAACTTTATCTTACTCTGTGGAAGATGCGGCAGAGCAGCAAAAAGCTCATCATAAGTCGCCGGTCTTCCAAAGTTTTGCAAGCAAGAACGAACTTCAGATAGCGGGTCCATGCTGACATCTGGCGTCTTCGATATAAAACTTCTGTTGATGAAGAATCTGCCGTCTCCTATAAAGTCAGGTACGACTTCAGCATATCAGCATCGTGGATATGGTAGTCCAAGAACGCATCAGAAAATTCGGCAAAAATCGCTTGATAATAGATAGCGGCTTTACCGTCCGCAAAGGCGCTCTCGATGTGATCCAGCAGTTCTTCCTTTAGTTCTTCGCTCAACATGACATCCGGGAGAAATGCTTTTTCCCTCATAAATAATGCATAGTTGCTTGATTTTTTGCTGATGTCATCATCAGAGTCAGTCAGCTCTGTGGCATGGGTTGCTGTGTAATACCTCTTAAATTTGCGTATCTCAAGAGGCGAATCCATCGGAATCCCTTCTTGAAGTATTGCCCTAAGAACCTCCTCGTAGCCTTCATCTTTGTAGGTTTCTGCTGGTTCGAATCGTCCTTTGCAGGTGCAGTCCAAGTCAGATCGAGCCAATAAATCCGAGAAATTTCTGTAAAAAGCTGCACGGAAACGATTGTGCTGCCTTGCGTTATAGGCAAGAAAATCTGCATTGCTTAAGAGTAACTGAATTGTTTCCTGTGCTGTTTGCTTGTCCTTTGTGTAAAGCTTCCAGGAGGTCAGGTGGTGTTTTCGGGCAAATGCCTCACAATTGTTTATCGCAGAAGCATAGCTCCGGCAAGTGGCATCAGCCATGTTCAGTGTTTCAGATAGATAGCGAGAGAAGCTTCTGCTATTTATCTCACAAATCGCATCATTTTCAAACGACTTTCTCTGATGCGCTTCAAAAAGTTGTGTCCTGACTATGTGAACTCTCCGTATTGGAGGTATCTGGTTCGATCGCAGGAGTGTTTTCTGCAAAAATGTAGGAATCTCCGATATTTGATGCCCAGCTCACATTATCAAGAATCTCCTCAACAACAGCGGGACGAGCGGTATGGTTAATGGCCTCACACATCTCTCGAATTGTGACTCTGACTTTCGTGAGAGGCTTTTAGTGCATCATAGATTTGATTATATATAGTAGGATATTTTTGTGACAGCCTTTCGTCTCGTTCGGTTTTTGCGTATGTAGTGATAGGAGGTTCTGCCTCGGCATTCTCTGCATCGGGCGGGTTTTGGTTCAACATTTCATGCTCGATGGCACTCGACCTTCAACGGTCTTTTCATTAGCAGTGCGAGTGTAAAAGCCTTCTTTTATGTAGTTGTAGTAATACCGACCTGCAGCAACAATTTTATTGATCTGCTGTCTACGGGTTATTCTGAACGATTTTGTTCTGTTCAATGGTGCGTTGCACTTCTTTAATAGTTTCAAAATCTGTTGTTTCGAACAGTGGATTTTGTAGGACTTTTATTTTCATACAAAAGGTTTCGATTTCAGAATAACAAATATAAAAGTCAGAAAGCTGGGCAGGGAGACACTCGTTTAGCAAGATACCGCATAAAAAGTCGTCTTCAACGGTTTTTCTATCGCTTATCATTGCCCTTGCCTCCTTCAGTAATTTTGGTACTCATCATAGGATCCATGATACAAACCTGCAACAACTGCAAAAAGTTTGGTGGCCGGTTTGAAAACTGTGCGTCCCAAATATGCTGACTCCATGCTTTTCATTTGAAATGAGATTCCGTTTGCATTGCGATACACCTCATCGATTTCCCTCCCCGATGAAGTGCCATTTCTCTTAAATCACGGATACTACCTTGATTGCAGCCGAACGTGTAAGTTCACCTTTCATAGAGGCAAGGAGTCCTTCTAATAGAATAGCCGCTTCATATTTATCCCAGGACGGCTGCCTCTCTACCAAATAACTACTCCCTTGAAGATGTTTGGATTTCTTAGTTACATTGCTTTATTTCGGCTCTTTTACATATTCCATAATATCGCCGAAATCACAGTCGAGGGTCTCGCATATACGACCTAAAATAGCAAGATTTACCGCTTCATCTCGCCTTAGCTTTGTCATTGTATTCGGCGCAATATCTGCGGCTTTTCTCAAATCCGCTTTGCTCATTTTCTTATCTACAAGTAACTTCCACATACGGTTATAAGAAAGCGCCATGTACTCTCTCCCTCTTTCAAGTATCAAGGTATTTTGTAAGGCGATTTTCAAAACACATAATACGACATTTTTTAATTCATATTATACCACCAATATCTGACGTACTCAGAACTTCTCGCAGTTTTTATGCGAGAAGTTAGATAAAAATTAGAGTGTGTCATAAAATATCCAGTAGCTAAGAGCTCGTAGCAGAGGCGTGTCGCTTACCTTTTGCATTCTCAGTAAAATTTATTATGAGTTTCTTTTTCCATA
>VOFB01003139.1_pt1 | contig 11043 bp, 17 predicted proteins | sample 5384141 | NCBI WGS metagenome assembly VOFB01 (sample SAMN12384721, study PRJNA508395) | human gut metagenome | isolation source: healthy gut A | host: Homo sapiens
ATATTGTGCTTCGTTCAGTTACAGTATTGTAAGCCCGGCCATGAAAGGACCATGTTATAGCCGAGGTTCTTCCACAGGAACAGGATGATGACAACGGCCTGACAATGGTCGAACAGACGATCATCCTTTGCGATATCCCGAAGGGCGGAGACTTCATTGGATTGCCGTTATGGACACCTGCAGATGAGGACGACCGACGCGACCGGAACCATCATAGGGGCTGAGGAAAGAAGGTTACTGGAACTGTGACTTCATCGGGATGCAGCATGAACACATGAGGCAACTGGCAGAAGTATTACCGCAGAACTTTTCTTGCAAAAACTGCAAGGTATTTTTTGCCTGTTATCTGGCTGGAGTTAATAAAGCTTTATGAAGTTTTCAAAGAGACACCGAAGTTTCCGCAGGCAACGTCGATCGACGCCGGTTTCGCCCACGCCAGGAAAAGCACAAACTGCGGGAAGTCCTGCCGCTTCAGCTTTCGTTTTTCTTTTCTCTGTCATAGCTCTCCGTTAATCAGTCAGATAGTGCTTGAAACAACGCCATTATATAGCGCATCGCTTACGTCTGCGCAAGGCGGCGATAGAGTGCAGCGTTTAATCAGCGCTGTTCGTGGGCATATATTAAGTGTTGAAGATCTGTCGTTATAATCGGCGGCCTTGGTGTGGTCTCGATAAAGCTCGCGGGATCAGTGGTCTGTAAATATCTCTGAGGCTCGCCGATGAAGACTTGCCGACAGAGGATCTTCTAACGGTTACAAAAGTAAAACTGAGTAGTTGCGTCGATGTCTTCGTTGCTGGAACAGTGGCTTCATGACTTTCTGTCATTCAGCCAGGCTTTGTGCGAGGAACTGCTGGTAATCCTTATATGACTCTGTCAACCAGGGGACCATGTTGCCCATTGCCGCTGTTGTTGATCAGTATGCAGTTATCTTTAACATAGAGGACATTATTATCGAAGGCCATCGATGTAACATGGCTGTTGCTTTTACAACATACTTGCTGACTTGAGACGGTTCAGTATAGTCATGGTTCTCCAGTCCAAGTTCAGGGAAGGTTTGCGAGTTCAACAAATCGATGAACACACTGGCTGCATTCAAAAGCTGCATTGCCGGTGCCCCCAATCGACGAAGCTGTCATATCAGCCTGAGCAGATTCTAGGTGAATGTCGGTCTTGGTGGTGTGTCGAAGGCGGTGCAGCCCTCGGGCATGGAGGCAAACGGCGTGAAATATCCTCGGTCAGGTGTCTTGGAGGCAGCGCCGATGACGGGTTGATCATAAATGCTGGAAACTGGTGCAGGCTTGCCGTTCTCTAAAGCCTGAAGCACGCTGGGGAAGAGTCTGATGCGGCTGAGCTCGCTGTCGGCGTCGATGTCTGTAGGGATAGGGTCTTCAAGCCCAGACCCGCTTGGGCAGGCTGGCGGTAGTTGAGCCCATTCAGGCAAGAAGATATGGGGGGTGCGGAAAGGGTCTCATTAAACGAGCGGTCGACCGGCGTCCCAGCCGTCTGATCGTTATTGTATAAGGAATAGTCCTTGACGCCTCGATGCGGTACTGGATTCGTTGCTGCGGTTGAACTTGACGATCATATCCTGCACATCATAATCAAGATAGATAGCGGCAAGAGGATGGACTCCTTATGGGGCACGGAATCGTAAGGGGCACCTTGGAGACAGTGATAAAGGTCGATGCTGCTGGTCCGATCCTTATCGTTCCACTCGTTCAGCCAGCAGGACAGTGCCGTTCTCGTCGACATTCAGAATGTTGACATTGGAGCCGTTGACATCGCAGTTGAGCCAGTTGAAGATCTTCTCGGACTGCTGCTTCTCAACGGAGTAGCCATAGAAGTTGGAGCCGTTGGTGTAATAGAAGTCATAATCCCCCGCCGCCGAGATTGCGCTATAGGTATCGAAGTTATGCTGATGGGGTCTTCGAGAGTGCCGCTCTCGGCGTTGACCCTATAGCTGCTGACCGTCGTTGCCATAGATGGAGGCAGCAAGGCTGCCGTCGGCAAAGCGGAGGACGGTGTCGATATAATCATCAGCACCGGCGCTGACAGTGTACGCGTCGGTACCGTCACACGGCACGGATGGAATTGGTGTTGCTATCGGCAAAGACGACATTGCCGTCCTTATCAAGCTGCATATTATAGGTATTGAGCCATTGATCCCTGCTCGGTCGGGATGAGGGCGCCAGGTCCATTGCCGTCCTTATCGAAGCTGCGGACATAATACTTCTGCTCGTTCTTCTGCCCTGCCCAGTATTCGTCACTGTAAAGGACAGGATCGCCGTCGCCTTCGAACCACGAGGTGTTGACGACCTCAACGGTGACAAAGCCGCTGTCGGTGAAACGGACGCTGTTCATATAGCTGCTGGAAGAAAAGTTTTTGCGGTTCTGATCGTCCGTCTCGCCGGGCATGGATTCGTACTTGTCGAGCTTCGTAAGATTGCCGTTATTGTCGATGCGGTAAAGGAAGGTGGCGTAAACATCGTACTGACCTTCATACTCGGGGGTGACGCCCTCGGGGATGTTCTCGCCGATCTTCTCATTGCTGGTGGCATACATTCCGTCGGCAGTCATCGCGCATATGTTCAGGTAATTTTCCCGGTTCTGAGTGAGATCCTTATACTCGGCGGTATAGACATACTCAGGCGTGGGTTCCTGATCTTTTTTGGTATTCGCAGTGCCGGACTGGCCGCTGCTGCCGCATGCGGCAAGGCTCAGGCACATGACAACTGCCAGGATAAGGCACACTATGCGGCCAAAAAGCTTGGTGTTCTTCATTTCTTCCTCCTGAATTACATTTGAATTGCATTGTTTTTCGAGTGTATTATACCATAAATGTCCCTGCTTTGTCTCTTAAGCTTTCTTAAAACAGGGAAAAACCGTTGTAACCGCGGATTTTTATGATACAATGGTTATATAGATACACCTGATGAACATGGAGGTGACGCCGGATGGCTGACACGTCTCATATCCTCATAGTAGATGACGATCCGGACATAAGAAAAGTTCTCTTTTTTTGCTGAAAGATAATTATTTTGTTGAGGAAGCCGCCGACGGCGCTGCCGCGGTGGAATATATCGCCGCGCATCCGGAAACGGACCTTGTCGTGCTGGACGTGATGATGCCTGGGATGTCCGGGTATGAAGCCTGCGGGAAGATACGGGCGCTCTCCAACGCGCCGATACTGTTCCTCACGGCAAAGTCCGCGGAGGCGGACATGATCTCAGCCTACGGCAGCGGCGGGGACGACTTTCTCCAAGCCCTTTTCGCAGGGCGAGTTTTTAGCGAAGGTCAATTCTCTGCTGCGCCGGTACAAGGAGTACCGCGGCAAAGCCCGCCGAGGCGCTGACGATCGACGGCCTTGGAGGTCGACCTTGAAACGCACAGCGTGAAGAGCTCCGGCAAGGACGTCACGCTGACGGACACGGAGTACGCCATTCTTGAGTACCTGCTGAAAAACCGCGGCAGCACCGTTACCGCGGCGGAGCTGTACGAGTCGGTATGGAAGGAGCGCTTCCTCCCCGGCTCGGGCAACACGGTTATGGTACACGTGCTGAACCTGCGCCGCAAGATCGAAGAGACGCCGAGCGCGCCGAAGATCATCCGCACCGTATGGGGAAAGGGATACCAGATTGATTAAGAAGCTGAAGCTCCCTCCTCGCTCAACGCGAAGATGCTGTACGTCTGCGTCGGCGGTCTGCTGCTGGCGCTGGCGGTGTTCCTGCTGATAAACCGGCTTGGGATGCTGCTTGTCGACAAGGTATATATGAGCGACGACGCGGTGAAGCAGCGCAAGAACGAGATATACTCCGACTTCTCCGCCTACGTCAAGGCTAACTCCGTGAGCGGGCGCGACAGTCTCTCCGTCGCAAAATGGACGGACGGGCAGCCATACGTCACGGTCGTGATATTCGGCCGCGGCGCAGACCACCGGCGCCTCCATGACGGCAAGACGGAGCAGGAAAACGGAGTACGCAGCAGCTATGACTATCATAACTACGGCACGCTCTATCTCGTCCGCTTTGAGGACGGGCTCTATCAGGTCGCGATCTCCGATACTTCCGATACTCGGCAGCGCGGCATTGCGCGCTTCTTCAGTTTTCACGGCTTTCTTCGCTTTTATTCTTCTGTACATGTGGTACACCCGGCGGCTGACGGGCAGGATAATAAAGCTCTCGAAGGACGCGGCGGAGGTAAGCTCGGGTGAGCTTGAAAAGGTGATAAGCTCCGACGGCAGCGACGAGATCGCGGCGCTGGCTTTGTCGATGGACGAAATGCGCCGCTCGGTCATGCAGCGCATGGGCAACGAGAGCCGCGCATGGGAGGCAAACGCCGAGCTGATAACGGCGATATCGCACGATATACGCACGCCGATGACCTCGATGCTCGGGTACCTTGGGCTTCTCAACGACAGCGGCTTTGAGGACAAGGAGCGGTGCAGGCAGTTCACGGCCTCACCCTACCCAAAGGCGATGGATCTCAAGGAGTTGACGGACGAGCTGTTCCGGTACTTTCTCGTCTACGGCAAGGCGGAGCTGGAGCTTTCGCTTGAGAGCTATGACGGGCGGCTCCTGCTTGAACAGCTCCTCGGCGAGGCGGAGTTTGACCTTATAGACTCCGGCTTTCGCGTACAGCGGATAGAGTTCAAGGGCGAGTGCAGCGTATCGGCAGACCCGCTCTATCTCAAGCGCACGCTTGACAATATGATATCCAACATCAAAAAAATACGCCGACCCAGAGCGCCCGATCATGGTGATAACCGAGCTGACTGACGGCAAACTGTCCGTCTGCATCTCGAACTACGTCAAGCGCTCTATGGACAAGGTCGAGAGCACGAAGATAGGCATACGCACCTGCCGCAAGATCATGGAGGCTATGGGCGGCAGCTTCACCATCGCAAGCGACGGCGAGCATTTCGCGGCGGAGTTCGCGCTGCTTCGGCAGTGGGAAAAGATGGCAGAGTGACACAGGATAATAACCGTACTGCAAGGCTTGACCGCGCAGTACGGTTTAGTTATAATATGCTTAAATATGTAATGGAGGGTATGTTATGTTCAAATTCAACCACTTCAATTTCAATGTCCTCGATCTCGACCGCAGCCTGAAATTCTATAAGGACGCACTCGGCCTTGAGCCGGTGCGCGAAAAGGACGCGGCGGACGGCAGCTATAAGATCATCTTTCTCGGCGACGGCGCGACCGCTTTCCGCCTTGAGCTGACATGGCTGCGCGATCACACTGAGCCCCTACGACCTCGGTGAGCAGGAGTTTCACCTTGCCTTCACCGTCGAGGACTACGCGGGCGCGTTCGAGAAGCACAAGGCCATGGGCTGCGTCTGCTTTGAAAACCCGGCGATGGGCATTTACTTTATCGAGGACCCGGACGGGTACTGGATAGAGATAATCCCCGAGAAGAGATAAGGAGAGGGACATGCAGGATATACTCATCGTTGTCGACATGCAGAACGACTTCATCGACGGTGCGCTCGGCACAGCCGAGGCCGTCGCCATCGTGTCGAAGGTCACCGAAAAGGTCAAGGGCTTCAAGGGGACCGTCATATTCACGCGCGATACGCACGGCGAAAACTATATGCAGACGCAGGAGGGGCGCAACCTGCCCGTGCCGCACTGCATCAAGGGCTGCCATGGCTGGGAAGTCTGCCCCGCTCTTGAGCCCGCTGCGCACAGGGCTCACCATAGATAAGCCTACCTTCGGCTCGGCAGAGCTCGGCAAACAGCTCCTTGAGCTTGACGCAAAGGAGCCGGTCGGGGAGCATCACGCTCGTCGGCCTGTGCACGGATATATGCGTCATCTCAAACGCGATGATCGCAAAGGCTTTTCCTGCCGGAGGTACCGGTAACGGTCGACGCGGCGTGCTGCGCGGGCGTCACGCCTGAGAGCCACCGCAACGCACTGAACGCGATGAAGATGTGCCAGGTCAGGATAGAGAACGAATAAAAATAACAAATCCGGGGATCAAACGATCCCCGGAATAATATTTATCCGCATCACTCTGTGAAGTGGATATGGTTGTTTATATGGTCGCTGCAGAAGCAGTGATAGCCCTGACACTTGGAGCAGTAGCGGAATTCAAGCTCCGGATGGTCGACGTCCGTCCTGCCGCAGACCGCGCACTTATGCGTATAGAGCTTGTCCTTCTGCTCGCGCCGGATGCGCGCGGACTCCTGACGGAAGTTGACGGTATTTTTTGCTCGGGCGGCGCGGCAGTAAGGCGAACAGCTCCCCGCCGCAGAAGATGAAGAAGTTTATGAGCGCGACGAGCGGCAGCAGGTTCACCGGGAAAGAATTCGCAATGACCGAGTAGGCAAAGAACACCGCGTCCACGATGGCAAGGTACTTGATCTTGATCGGGATGATGTACATGAAGAGCACCTGCATGTCCGGGTACAGGACGGCAAACGAGAAGAACATGGACAGGTAGATATACTCGAACCGAGGTTCACGGAACGGCCGGTGATAAAATAAATAATGAAGCCGTAGAGCACCGTGAGGATAACGCCGGAGAAATAATATATCGTGAACTGCCCGGTGCCCCACTGAGCCTCAAGCGTGCTGCCGATCCAGTAATAGAACCAGAAGGCGAGGAATGCAAGCAGCCCCATGCTCGGCGGATAGAAAATGAACGACACGAGCCGCCATATCTGCCCGTGCAGGATAAGCGCGGGGTCAAAGGTCAGGACGCCGAGGAACGACCGGTTGATCGCCCCGAGCACCCATATCGCGACATTCGCCGCGGTTATATAGCGCATCAGGTTCGGGATGCCGAAGCCCGGATGCTTATAGCAAAACTGCTCAATGCTTCTGCGTGGATCCTTCATAATCTTCTCCTGTCGACACTGCCGGGAAAAACCGGCAGTGATGTATTTCATGCTTACTAATATACATTCCCGCCGCGGCAAAGTCTATAAAATTTTGTAAATTTTGAAAGATAGGGCTTTTAAATTTGGCGGATGTATGGTAATATGTAAACCATGAAATTATGAGTGAGGCTGAATACCGTGGATAAAGATTCTCAGATTCAGGAAAAGAGCTTAAAAACGACATTATCGAGGGCCGCAACGCCGTCATTGAAGCGCTCCGCGCAGGCAGAGCCATAGACAAGATATTCATCGCCAAGGGCGACGTCGACAAGACCCTCGGCCACATCGCCTCCAAGGCGAGGGACAAGGGCATAGTCGTCGTCGAAGCCGACAGGCGCAAGCTCGATTTCATGAGCCAGACCCACGCGCATCAGGGCGTCGTCGCGCTGGCCGCAGTGCGTGAATACTGCGAGATCGCCGATATCCTCGCCATAGCCGCAGAGCGGAATGAAGCGCCGTTTGTCATTGTCTGCGATGAGATAAGCGATCCGCACAACCTCGGCGCGATAATCCGTTCGGCAGAATGCGTCGGCGCGCACGGCGTCATCATCCCGAAGCGCCGCAGCGCGGGCTCACCGCCATTGTCGACAAGGCCTCCGCCGGTGCTGCCGAGCACATGGCCATTGCGAGAGAGTGCCGAACATCTCCGCGGCGATAAAAGAGCTCAAAGATAACGGCCTGTGGGTCTATGGCACCGCCGCCGACGGGCAGAACGGCCTGTGGTCGACCGACCTCACCGGTGCTATTGCGCTCGTCATCGGCTCCGAGGGCGAGGGCATGAGCCGTCTCGTCAAGGAGAGCTGCGACTTTATTCTCAGCCTGCCCATGAAAGGAGGTCAGCTCCCTCAACGCCTCCGCGGCTGCCGCCGTGACGATGTATGGTGCTCCGCCAGCGCAGCGCGCAGGGCTGACATCTTTCTCACGCTTCCGCAGTTGAGCACAGCGCGCCCTACATATAGAAACAAGGATCAGGATATGAAAGATTTCAGTCTGGACTTCGACCCACAACTGAATCTTATACCGACATGTCGTTTGACAGCATACTGTCGCAATACAAGCTGGAGTCGTACCAGGACGCTTCGTCCGGGTCGGGTGACTCCAGCTATTCCCCGTTGTACGACGACGAGGACGACGATGTGCGTGTCTACACACCCGGCGCAGCCTCATCTCGCAAAAACGCAGAGCCTGAGCACGGACAGCGGCGATGATGACTACGCCGATGACGGTTACGATGCACAGGACTACGGCTATGACAGCGCCGTATCATCCCGCGCTGACGATTACGGTGAGGGAGGACAACAGTAAGCCCTTCCCCACGATTCCCGGTATCGATCATCTGAAGTGCTTTCTCAAGAGCAAGCTGAAGCCGAAGTCCGAAAAGCATGCTGCGGGCAGCCGGAGCAAGACAGAGCCTGCCGACGACTATGACGATTACAGTTATTCCGATAATGCCGACGGGCAGGACTATGCTTCGGAATATACCGACACATACTACACCGACGAAGACTATGGCTATGTTCCCGACGGCAGCGGTGCTTATGACTCCGCGCCCGCGCAGAGCACATGGCAGTATGACGACGGCGGCTACGATGAGCCGCAGGCGGAAGAGGAACCAGGAATACACTGCTCCCGGCACCGAACACTCAGGTGCGCGCGGTGCGATGGAGCAGGAGGCGCGAAGATATATCGCGCAGATGCAGGCGGGCTATGAGCAGGACTATGCAGAGCCCGAGGTTGAGGAGGATCTGCCCTACGATCCGAGTACCGACGGCTATGATGCAGACCCGACGCGCTATTCCGCCGAAGGCGGCAGCACCGTATACGCTGCCGATTCCGACGACGGTGACGAAATAGACAGCCGCTTCAATCTCAGCGGCAAGCGCGCGGCGAGCCGTATGCAGTACGGCAGCAGGGCGGTCGACCTGAGCGCTGACGAAAACTATGAGCCGACGCCGCAGACGGGGTACAGCCCGTCGCAGTGGACGCCGGATTACGACGATCCGCAAACGACGGCTCCGGTGAAGAGGAGCCGGTACGCAAAAAGCATAAATTCGGCAAGAAGAAAAAAAAAAAGAAAAGGCCAAGGCCGAGGTCACAGAGACCGAAGCCGACGTCTCTGACAAACGGACGCCCATCTACAGCGGCTTTGACGATACCGCCGATGAAAGCGGCGATTACGCCGAGGATGAGGATTACGGCTTCGGCGCTGACGCCGACAGTGACGGGGACAGCAAAAAGTTCTCCGAGGAGGACGCTTACTTCCCGCCGAGCTTCCGTGAATATGTGCTCTCGCTCTTTGCGTCGCTGTTCCTGCGCGTCAGGGGCACGGCGCGCGGCGACACCGCCGCGACGATGAGCGACAGTGAGGAGGATCTCGGAAGTGAGGTCACGCCCGCCGCCGCGTCAAAATACTACGGTTCGTTCACACGTTCGCTGTCACTGCGCATTAAAATAAGTGCGGGGCTGCTGGCACTGCTGTGCTACATATCGCTCCAGCTCCCGCTGCCCGGTATGCTGCGCACGCTGCCAGTTTCCGCCGCCGCGTGCTTCGGGCTCCAAGCGGCGATCATGCTGCTGAGCCTTGACGTTGTAACGACGGCTGTGCTCAAGGTCACGCGGCCGCGCTTCGGCATTGACACACTTGCGGTGTTCTCCTGCCTTATAAGCGGTGCGGACGCGCTGATAGTTGCGCTGTCCGACACGGCGAGGGCGCACATCCCGCTGTGCGCGCTGACAAGTCTTTCGCTTTTCGGCATACTGATATCGACATACCTCAGCGTCAAGGGGCTGCGCAGGCGACGCGCGTCCCGGCCATCGGCAAGCACTTCTATTCCGTGACAGGTGAAAACAAGCTCGGCAAAAGGAGCTTACGCTCCTCAAGTCCCAGCGCCCGGCGACGGGCTTTGTCCGTCGCGCCGAGGAAGCGCCGCCCGATGAGACGCTGTTTTCCGGCTCGCGCCGATCCTTGCCGTGCTGGCGCTGCTGCTGGCCGTAATAGTTGCGGCGGTCTCCGGCTGCGGTTCGGACTTTGTCTACATATTCTCCGCGCTGCTCGCACCGGCTGTGCCGTTCATGGCTCTGTCAGCCTTTGCGCTGCCGTATTTCCTCGGCACGGCGCGCGTGTTCAGAGTCGGCGGCGCTTATCGCAGGCTGGTCGGGCCTGTGCGACCTCGGCGTGAGCAAGAGCATCATCGTCACCGACCGAGACCTCTTCCCTGAGGAGTGCGTGACGATGGAGAGCGTACGCATATTCGCCGACGGCGACGCGCAGAATGTTATCTCCTACGCCGGGACTATGGTCGCGGCGGTCGTCCTGCGCCGCGGGCTGCTTCGGGAAAGCTCATGGAGGAAAACGGCTGCTCTCTCAAGCATGTGGAGAACTTTTGAATGTCTCCCCGGCGGCGGGGGCAAGCGGCATTATCGACGGCGCACCGTCCCTGTGCGGCAGCACCGATCTGATGCGGCTGATGAACGTGCGCATCCCCTTCCGCCTGACAGACAAGACCTCCGTCCTTCTCGCGATCGACGGCATACTTTACGGCATCTTCTCCCTGCATTATGAGCCGATGCCGCAGGTGCGCCGTGCGCTTATTGACCTTGTGCGCTCCGGCCGTCACCCGGTCTTCGCGATACGCGACTTCAACATTAATCCCGAGCTTCTGCACAACATATTTGACATTGCGACCGACGGCTACGACTTCCCGCCTTATGTAGAGCGGTTTGAGCTGTCGACCCCGTCTTCGAGCAAGGACAGCCGCATCGCCGCAGTCGTCTGCAACGAGGGTCTCGGGCCGCTCACTGAGGTCGCCGATGTCGGGCACAAGATATATATGTCCGTGCGGGCAAACCTGCTGCTGGCAACGCTCGCAGCGGTGATCGGCGTGTTTACCGTGTTTGTGAAGTTCCTGACCGTGGGAAGCGTCAGCCTCGGCTTTATACTGCTGTCCATGCTGCTGTGGGCGCTGCCCGCCGCGGCGGCAAGCCTGTATGTCAATACGAAGTGACAAGCTAAACCTTATAAGCCCGCGCCTTTAATTCAAGGGTGCGGGCTTTTTTCAATTTTTCTGTTGCCAAGCTGATTTTCATAGTGTATAATAAATTGATTGCTGATTACTATTTTGCATAAAAGCACATATAAACCAACAGAGAGGAAGCAACA
>VOFB01003888.1_pt1 | contig 11039 bp, 17 predicted proteins | sample 5384141 | NCBI WGS metagenome assembly VOFB01 (sample SAMN12384721, study PRJNA508395) | human gut metagenome | isolation source: healthy gut A | host: Homo sapiens
GAGAATGAGTAATATACAAACGTGTGCGAGGGAGATTGTGGATAATGAGATGATTTATCAATAAGAAAAAAGGTGTATGGTGGAAAGCAAGTCTGAAAACAAAATGATAATATTAGCTCGTATAGGCAGGATAATATGGATAAATCAAATAATCAAAAAGAACTATAAACACGATAACGAATAATATCTAAACAAAATTGATTAGGCGTTGTCAGATTCGAATAACAGACAGAAAACCTCGGATGCCCATTTTACAAGGGTTTCGAGGTTTTTTATGCCTGTTGGATCTATTTTTTTTGACGGAGTATTATTTATGCGTTAATACCGAAAAACTTCTCCATATCCTCTTCCACGGTGCCAATTCCTGCAATGCCGAAGTTCTCGACCAAGACCTTTGCAACATTCGGGCTGAGAAATGCCGGAAGTGTAGGGCCAAGGTGGATATTCTTCACACCAAGATATAAAAGAGCCAGAAGAACGATAACAGCTTTTTGCTCGTACCATGCGATATTATAGATAATTGGCAGATCGTTAATATCGTCAAGCCCAAAAGACCTCTTTGAGTTTCAAGGCGATTACAGCAAGGGAATAGGAATCATTGCATTGACCTGCATCCAGAATACGCGGGATGCCATTGATATCGCCTAAAGGCAACTTGTTATATTTATATTTTGCACAACCGGCAGTAAGGATGACAGCATCCTTTGGTAGAGCCTTAGCAAATTCGGTATAGTAATCTCGGCTCTTAGCTCGTCCGTCACAGCCGGCCATGACTACAAACTTTTTGATTGCACCGCTTTTTACTGCCTCAACAACCTGATCTGCCAGAGCCAAAACCTGCGCATGAGCAAATCCGCCGATGATTTCACCGGTTTCGATTTCACTCGGAGCGACACATTTTTTGCATGCTCAATAATCGCAGAAAAATTTTTTGTTCGCCAATTTCTCCCGGAATATGTGTACATCCCGGATATCCCGCAGCACCGGTAGTGTAAAGTCTGTTTTTGTAACTATCCTTAGGAGGAACAATGCAGTTGGTTGTCATTAGAATAGGACCGTTAAAGGATTCAAATTCTTCTTTTTGTTTCCACCAAGCATTCCCATAATTACCAACAAAGTTAGGATATTTTTTGAAAGCGGGATAATAATGAGCTGGCAACATCTCGGAATGCGTATACACATCCACCCAGTTCCTGTGTCTGTTCTAACAGCATTTCCAAATCGCGCAGGTCGTGGCCGGATACCAGAATGCCGGGGTTCTTTCTGACACCGATATTTACCTTTGTAATTTCGGGGTTTCCATAGCTGTCTGTGTTAGCCTTATCCAGCATTGCCATACCGGATACCCGTATTTTCCTGTTTCCATTGTTAGAGCAATCAGATCTTCTACACTAAGGTTGTCATTCAGCGTGGCAGCCAGTGCTTTCTGAAGAAATGCGTCAACTTCATCGTTGTCCTTCAGCAGCACATTTGCATGCTTGGAGTAAGCGGACAGTCCCTTCAAACCATAGGTAATCAGTTCCCGTAGAGAACGAATGTCCTCGTTTTCGGTAGAAAGAACACCGACAGTTCTGGCTTTTTCTTCCCAGTTTTCAGATCCGTTCCATTTTGCGGCTTCAGGCAGAACAGTCAGATTGGTAACTTGCTTTTTAGCAGAACTTCCTTTTCGGTCAGTGTAGCACGGATTCTTGATTCAATGCTCTCTTTATCAAAATTTGCGTTGGTAATGGTAGTGAACAGATTCAGAGTAATCAAGTGATTGATTTTGGCAGATACCTGCTTACCTTCCTGACGCAATGCAGTCGTAATAGCCGAAATTCCTTTTGTGACATAGACCAACAGATCCTGCATGGCCGCTACATCAGGTTTCTTTCCGCATACGCCGGACATGGTGCAGCCCTTGCACCCGGCGGTTTCCTGACACTGATAGCAAAACATTTTTTGTTCCATAATATACCTCCTAAAAACTATTAAAATTTGAAATAATGTGGTTTCTTCTCAATCAAAAAAGCATATAGACGCGTTTGAATTAATCTTCCCAGGCGATTGCAGACACAGGACACGAGTCGATGGCCTCCTGTACAGCACCTTGATTTTCAGCGTTTGCTGGTTGATACGCTTCCGCCTTTCCCTGCTCGTTCATACGGAAAACTTCGTCGCAGATTCCACAGCAAAGTCCACAGCCAATGCAGAGATCCTGATCTACTTTTGCTGCTTTCATAAAATCACCTACATCTGTCAGTTTTACAATTGGTTAAATACAACGACCAAAAGCATCTTGAACGCTTCCTGTCCATATACCGCATGGGGATGGCCTGCTGGCATGACAATAGATTCTCCTTCGTGCAGCAGATATTCAACGCCATCAATCGTGATTTTTCCGATACCATCCAAGCAGGTAACGAAAGCGTCACCGCCCGATTCATGGGTGCTGATCTCCTCGCCCTTTGCGAATGAGAACAGGGTAATACTTACTGCCTGGTTTTGTGTCAAAGTTTTGCTGACAATCTGCCCCTCCTGATAGGAAATTTGTTCTCTCAGCGTCAGTACTTTGATTGAGCGATGTTTTTCATTTTTTTACTCATAGTATCTCTCCTTTTATTCCAAAATTTTACCATCCAACGAAATCGTAACAATCTGCCAAGGAATGAATTTTCCGCTTGCCTGCAACGCTTTTTGGCAGCTAATTCCAGTCCGCCGCAGCAGGGAACTTCCATGCGTACAACCGTCACACTTTGAATGTTGTTGTTTTGAATGATCTGCGTCAGCTTTCGCTGTAGTCTATGCTGTCAAGCTTTGGACAGCCGATAATCGTAATTTTCCCACGCATGAAATCCTCGTGCATTCTGGCATAGGCGTATGCACTGCAATCCCGCTGCAATTAACAATTTTGCGCCGTCAAAATATGGTGCATTAGTCGGTACCAGTTTGATTTGGCATGGCCATTGTCCCAACTGTGATTCTGTCTGTACCCGGGCAGAAGGAGTTGTTTCTTGTGAATGTTGAATACGCTGCATTCGACTGCCGGGGCAGCCTGTATGGGGAACAGCGGCATGATTGCTTTTCGCTTTTTTCTCATATTTTCCTGCACAGCTTTTTCATCATAGGCGGCAGCTTCTCTCTCCACAAAGGAAATTGCACCTGTCGGGCAGGTTGGCAGACAATCTCCCAAACCATCACAATAATCATCTCGCAGAAGTGTTGCTTTGCCGTTTACCATTCCGATTGCACCTTCGTGGCACGCATTGGCACAGGCACCACATCCGTTACATTTTCTTCATCTATTTGGATAATTCTTCGAATCATTTTATACCATCCTTTCTCTTGTCTTTCTGGGCATAGTATATTATAATTAAAAATAAAAATCTGTTGTTATAACAACGAAAGGGCTAAAAAATATGAAATTATCCGATATGCAGCTATTCCGTGGGTTAGAAGAAGATGACATCTCCTCGCTTTTAAGCTGTTTGAATAGTGTAAAACGCAATTATAAAAAAGGAGAAGTAATTCTTTTCAGAAGGGAGTATTATAGAGAATATCGGCATTGTGCTGTCAGGCATGGCAATGATATCTTGTAACGATATTTGGGGGAATACCGGCATTTTAGGAAGTGTTGCGCCTGGTTCTGTATTTGCTGAGGTATATGCCTGTATTCCGGGACAGCCGATGCTGGTTACAGTGTCTGCCGTGGAAGATACCTCTGTGTTGTTTATGAATGTGGGACGTGTTCTGACTACCTGCACAAACGCCTGCCCTTTTCATACAAACCTTGCACGAAATCTACTGACTGTCTGTGCTCATAAAAGTCTGCAACTTTCACAAAGGATTTTGCACACCAGTTCCAAATCCATACGAGGACGATTGATGTCTTATTTTTTCAGAATGCGCAAAAACATGCCGGAAGTAATTCTTTTCTGATTCCATATAACCGTCAGCAGTTAGCAGATTACTTGAATGTTGACCGCAGTACTATGTGCAACGAGCTTTCTAAAATGCAGAAAGATGGCATGATTGAATACAAAAAAATCGTATTTTGCTCAAAGACTGAGATTTAAGGAATGGTATGAATTTGAATAGGGATTGATTTTTAAGCAAAATCGCTTATGATCTGAAATAGAATATAGTGCTATTATCCACAGTTACAGAGCAAGTGTTATCAACACCGATAACAAAATGATAACATTAGCCTGTATAGGCAGGATAATATGGATAAATCAAATAATCAAAAAGAACTGTAAACACGACAGAGAATAATCTCTAAACAAAATTGATTAGTAATTGTCGAGTTTGAATAACGGACAGAACCCCGGAAATGCTGATAAAATGGGCATTTCCGGGGTTGTTTTATGGTTTTGGCCCTAAAATGGCTCTAATTCTAGTAAGAAAAAAATGCTATAACTTTTTTGAGTTGAGTAACATAGGCTTCAGAGATACCTAACTGAAATGCAATGTCTTTTTGTTTCATTCCCTCTGCCAATGTTCATGTGCGGTAAAAAGTATCACACAAGAAATTGAAAGATAGACACCCCTCTATTTCGTAAAAATTTGGGGAATTTAATTTTAGTAACCAGGCAGGATTTCCTGCCAGGAAACGATTGTATCTTAAAATGATTTTTGCTATGATATAAATAATAAATTTGTAACGCATTTTGCAACAATCAACAGAAAGCTTCTACTTTCACAGTACCCTATAAAAGGAAGAAACGGAGGAATGGGAATGATAGTGACAACGACAGTGTCTGTAGAAGGAAGAAGAATTACGGAATATAAGGGAATTGTATTTGGAGAAGTCATATCTGGCGTAAATTTCGTGCGCGATGTTGCGGCTTCTTTCAGCAACTTTTTCGGCGGAAGATCAGGAAGCTATGAGGAAGAGCTTGTTTAGGCGAGACAGAACGCCCTGAAGGAGATGGAACAGCGTGCGGCAGATTTGGGGGCCAATGCGGTTGTAGGCGTTGATATCGATTATGAGGTGCTCGGTGCAGGTAACGGAATGCTTATGGTAACGGCAAGCGGAACGGCAGTGGTTGCCGAATAGCTTCGGGTGTGAACAGAAAGGGTGAGAGGGAAATTTGATGGACAGATTTATAAGGGAAATCGCAATTACAGAGATAGATGGCGTATCCATAGGACATGCGCAGGATAATGAAGCAAAGACAGGCGCAAGCGTATTGTACTTTAAACGGGGCGCACAGGCAGGCTGCGACATCAGCGGGGAGGTCCAGCGTCGAGAGAAACGCCGCTTACAGACAGCATGACGGCAGATAATCCGCTGAACGCTGTCGTGTTGTCAGGAGGAAGCGCATATGGTCTGGCGGCTTCGGACGGTGTGATGCGCTGTCTGGAGGAGCAGGGGATTGGATACGACACGGGATTTTCCAAAATACCTCTTGTATGTCAGTCCTGCATTTTTTGACTTGGGATACGGAAGAAGCGATATCCGTCCGGATGCGGATATGGGATATGAGGCCTGTAGAAAGGCGATGGAAGGCTGCGATGTATCGATGGGAAATGTCGGAGCAGGAACGGGAGCCAGCGTAGGAAAGCTGTTTGGAATGGAACGGGCGACAAAGTCCGGTCTGGGTATCTATGCGCTTCAGGCAGGGGAGCTGAAAATAGCGGCTGTCGTAGTCGTTAATGCATTCGGAGATGTTTTTGATCCGGAGAACGGACAAAAGATAGCAGGCCTTATGGATGCGGAAAGAACGAAATTTGTGGATTTGGAAGAGGCGTTTGTAGAAATGATGACGACGCCTCAGGATTTATTTCATACAAATACGACGATCGGCTGCATCGTGTGCAATGCACGTTTTGATAAGGCAAAGCTGAATAAAATTGCTTCTATGGCAAGAAATGCGTATGCGAGATGCATCAATCCGGTTGGAACTATGGCTGACGGAGACAGCATCTATGCCTGCAGTGTGGGAGAGGTAGAAAGCGATGTAAATGTAGCCGGAACACTGGCGGCAAGGGCGATGCAGCAGGCGATAAAAAGAGCTGTGACAGCGTCCGCAGTGGATGATAGAGAATATTTGAAATATTGCTTGCGAAACTAAAGGAAAATCAGTAAAATAAAATGTTGGAAATAATCTGACCAGTTAAAAAGGAGAGACAAATGAAGCAGGATATGATTGTTATTTTGGATCTGGGAAGTACAGAGAATACGGTACTCGCCCGGGAGATTCGTGAACTTGGCGTATACAGCGAGATTCATCCTCATGATATTACAGAGGAAGAAATAAAGGCTTTTGACAATGTAAAAGGAATTATTTTAAATGGCGGAGAAAACCGTGTGGTAGATGGAAAAGAAGTGGAAGTAAGACCAGAGCTTTATACATGGGGCTATCCGGTAATTTCCGTAGACTATCCTGCATCCAGATGCGACGTTCGTTTTGACAGCCTGCCGGATCAGGAGACGTTGAAAAAGTTCGTATTTGATGAATGTAAGGCAGAAGCAAACTGGAACATGAAGAACTTTATTGAAGATCAGGTAGAGCTGATCCGCAGACAGGTAGGAGACAGAAAGGTTCTTTTGGCGCTGTCAGGCGGCGTAGATTCTTCCGTAGTTGCAGCGATGCTGATTAAGGCGATAGGACAGCAGCTCGTCTGCGTACATGTAAATCATGGTCTGATGCGGAAAAATGAATCTGAAAGCGTTGTAGAGGTATTCCGCAACCAGCTTCATGCAAATCTGATTTATGTAGACGCTACAGAGCGTTTCCTTGGAAAGCTGGAAAATGTATCTGATCCGGAAGAAAAGAGAAAGATCATCGGCGGAGAATTTATCCGTGTCTTCGAGGAAGAAGCCAGAAAGCTGGACGGCATCCATTTCCTGGGACAGGGTACGATTTATCCGGATATTATTGAAAGCGGAACCAAAACCGCAAAGATGGTAAAATCCCATCACAATGTGGGCGGCCTGCCTGAGGATCTGCAGTTTGAACTGGTAGAGCCTTTGAAACAGCTGTTCAAGGATGAGGTTCGTGCCTGCGGTATTGAGCTTGGCCTGCCTGCTGAAATGGTTTACCGTCAGCCGTTCCCGGGTCCGGGACTTGGTGTTCGCTGCCTCGGCGCTATCACAAAGAGATCGCCTGGAAGCTGTCCGTGAGTCAGATGCTATCCTGCGCGAGGAGTTCGCAAAGGCAGGACTGGACAAGAAAGTATGGCAGTATTTTACGGTAGTACCCGATTTCAAGTCTGTGGGAATGAAGAATCATGCAAGATGCTTTGAGTACATGGTAATCATCCGTGCAATCAATACCATCGACGCGATGACAGCCAGCATCGAGCACGTAGACTGGGAGATTCTCGACAGAATCACTAACAGAATCCCTGGCAGAGGTCGAGAACGTAAACCGCGTGTGCTATGATATGAGCCCCGAAGCCCCGGCGACGATTGAATTCGAATAATATATTAGAGCCAAGAAATGCCTATTTTGCGGGCTTTCTTGGCTCTCTATGTCTAGTGACAATCAAATGACAATAATTTTGAAATTCTTCATCCGACATACGTTCATTTGAACGATGTTCAAACAGGAATTTTAGATATTATCCATTGCTCTTTTCTCCACGTCGCCGGCAGGATTAGAAACCGAATCTACAATAATCTTAATAATCCCATATTTCCAACGCCGTATAAGCGTGACTGTAATGATACCCTAATTTTTCTGCCAGTGCGGCGGATGCTTTGTTATGCATCCCAACTGGGATATAAGTTCCGCTTTTAAGCATTCTAAGATCAGTTTTGCGGCGCATATGCAGGCAAAGCCGTTTCTCCGGTATTCTTTTTCGTGTGTCAATTTCGATTTCGATGCCGTTTTGATATCTGGAGTAGGATGAAGCACCGGATATGATCAGCCTGTCTTTGATATTACAACGCCTATTCCGGGAGACGGCGGTATTTTCGTAAGTTGAAAATTGTGATACGAGATCTTTGCTCCATGCTTCTGATTTGCATAATTTGTAAAAGTGCGAGTCGATCATGGAAAGTGTATATTGTTTGGCAGGGAAGCGACGATTTTTTTCTAAATGATGTTTATTGAAAATAGGAGGTTCCTTTTTGTTGCGTAGCGAGAAATTATTTTTGCTTTTTTACCGTAAAATTGAGTGAGCATGTTTTCCCCAAAGTTTATTTTGAGGAACGGCGATCATAAAGTTTTGAGTACAGTGGGGCGGTCTATAAGCGATCAGTTCCGGGCATGGTTCGCCTGCGAAAAAGGTGAAATCCCCGATCACGGCCATAGCCGCAGTAGGGGCGGTGAGGTCGTTTGCATATATTTTCCCCATGATTCCCGCAGGCATGACCAGATAGGGTTTCTTCCCAGTGTCCAAATAAAGGTGAAATTTTGTTTGTGTCTTTTTTATTTCGTATATCATTGTTTCCTCTTGTTTCTCATTATTATAAGGAGCGGATCATTATAAGGTGTGGGCAGACTGTCAGGTGGAACAGTGGTATTAGGGAGCTGTTTGCTGGAACGGTGGCGTTTCACAATACTGAAATGTGTCGTTTAGTGCTTCCGGTAATTATGTAGTGGCAGGTTTGAGTATAGTTTAATATGTTTGGTGTAAATAAGCAAACAGGAACGGAGGAAGAGAGTTCTTTTCCTTGAATTTCCTCAGACAGTATACTACAATTTAAAAAGAAGATCTGCTGCTGTGTTATATGACGGCAGAGAGTGCAGGAGTGTATGACATGAGAGATTTTGAGCAAAGTATTATAATAAATGAAAAATAAAGCTTGAAGAAAGATTCGAGTTCGAACTATATTCTCTGAGGAAGCTGTGCAGGCTGCGTCTGTCGAAAGAGTATGTTTCCTCCTAACGAGGCGTGTACCGGAAGAGATGATGAAGCAGCGGGCTCTTAAGATTCGGGAATTGTTTTTTGTGGCGGTTGACAGAAAAAGCGGTGAAGTGGCAGGTTTTTGAATGGTCTGGCAACGGACGGGGATTGTTTGAAAGATGAATTTTTCAGGAATGCAGACTTGCATGATCCGACAGGTGATAACGTGATGATACTCGGTCTTGCAGTTTGCCGAAGTACCGGGGAATCGAGTGGCATCAGAACTGATGCGGCGGTATTCCGGGATACAAAGGCAGCAGGGGAGATGTGCGTTGATCCTGACATGTCTTGACGCAAAAGTCGAGATGTACAAAAGATGGGCTTTGAAGATGAAGGATATCGGATTCATCTTGGGGCGGAGAACAATGGCATCAAATGCGGAAGGGATTATAAAATAAATGAATTAAAATGGTAACAGTTCAGCCGCGCTATTCGTAAAGACCGCACTGCGTGCTTTATCGTGGCTGCTGCCACTGTTTTACTCATAGACGGACGCTGTATGGCTGAACTATTTACCTAAAATGCGGAAAATACCGCAAAATCAGATCGGGGAGATAAAATGTATATTGCAGATTTTCATATCCATTCCCGCTATTCTTATGCGACGAGCAAGACATGTACGCTGGAATATCTTGATTTATGGGCAAGGAGAAAAAGGAATTCATATTGTTGGGACAGGTGATTTTACACATCCGGCATGGCGGGCGGAGTTAAAAAGAAAAGCTGGCTCCTGCGGAAGATGGATTATATATATTGAAAGAAGAATACAGACTTTATGATGAAGCGGACGGGAAAAAATCGACGCATACGGGCGTGGACAAAGAGATGATTCCGCGTTTTATTATAAGTGGGGGAAATCAGTTCGGTGTATAAAAAGAAGGACGTTCCCGGAAGGTGCACAGTCTACTTCTTCCGATTTTGAGGCGGCAGAGCGGATCGCGGATCGTCTTTCACAGATTGGAAATATCTGTTCGGACGGTCAGCCGACACTTCGGCTTTCTGACTGTCAGGACCTTCTTGAACTGGCGCTTGACGAGTGTGGGAATTCGATTTATATTCCGGCTCATATATGGGGCATGCATTTTTCGGTATTCGGAGAGTTTTCCGGGGATTTGAAACGCCCGATGAGTGTTTCGGCGATATGACTTCCTATGTATATGCTATGGAGACGGACTTTCGTCAGATCCGTTGATGAACCGAAGAGTATCTGTATTGGATGATTATCGGCTTATTTCTAATTCGGACGCTCATTCTCAGGGGAAATTTAGGTCGGGAAGCGACTCTTTTTGATGTGGAACTTTCTTACAGAGCATTGCAGAGGCGATTCGGACGGGAAACGGTTTGTGCGGAACGATTGAATTTTTTCCCTCAGGAAGGAAAGTATCATTGGATGGACATCGAAATGCGGAGTTTGTTTTACTCCTGCGGAGACGAAAGCACATGGAGGAGTATGTCCTGTATGCGGGCGCGCGGTGACAGTAGGAGTGGCTCACAGAATCGAGGAGATGGCAGACAGGAGATCGGAGGAGGAGGCTGAGAAGTCTGCGGCGGGAAAGAACCGTTTGAGAGTCTGATCCGCTTAAGGAAGTGATTGCCATGGCAAATGGATTTGCTGTGAAAGGGAAAACGTACAGAACGAGTATATGCGGCTTCTTGTGCAGCTTGGCCCTGAATTTGAAGTGCTGCGAAAGATACTGCAATAGAACAGATCAGCCGGACGGCAGGGGAACAGACGGATGTCTGGTTGACAAACTTCGGAAAGGGAAGATAAAATGGAACTCCGGATTTGACGGAGAGTATGGAACAATCGATCGGGTGTGATACAATAAATAGAAAGTTTTGTTTCAGAACAATAAAGGAGAAAATGTATGAAACTGGGGAGAAAAACAAGTTCTGACTGTTGTGAAGATCGTTGATTTCGGCGTATATCTGGGCAACGACGAAAGAGGGTGCTTCTGCCTAAAAGCAGGTGCCGCAAAGGGATAGAAGTCGGAGATCCGATAGAGGTGTTTTTATATAAAGATTCATCAGATCGTATGATAGCAACTACGAATGAACCGAAGCTTACGATCGGAAAGACGGCTGTGCTTTGAAGTGACGGATGTTGGAAGGATCGGAGCATTTTTGGATTGGGGATTGGAAAAAGAACTTCTGCTTCCGTTCAAAAGAACAGACGGAAAAAGTAGAAAAAGGCGATCGAT
>VOFB01000143.1_pt1 | contig 11031 bp, 20 predicted proteins | sample 5384141 | NCBI WGS metagenome assembly VOFB01 (sample SAMN12384721, study PRJNA508395) | human gut metagenome | isolation source: healthy gut A | host: Homo sapiens
TGTATTTGATTCTTCTTCGCCCCAGAAATCTACAGGCTCATAATCCTGCAGTTTGGCCAGAAAACCTTTTTCTGCGAGTTCATTTTGAATATCATCTAAAATCTCTTCGGATTCAGCTTCAATCGTATGGTAATGATAACCACCGGTTACATTCTTAAGAAGGCTGGAACTTCCGGTAGAGAGTCCTTCTAAAAATTTCTTGACATTGCGTCTTGATGACTTATTAATTCGTCACGCCGGGATGGTTCTTAAATCTTCCCACACAAAATCAGTGCCGTCTTTCTCCATCTGTTTGTAGATTTCCTGTGTAAGCAGATCTCTTGGCAACAGTTCATCTACAAAACGGTTCATATTCTTATCATAAAGCTTTGCGCCTTCACCTCTTACAGATTCAGAAATAAGAAAAGCTTTCTTTCTTCTTTATTATCAGAGTAAAAGAGTAGTAGGATGAATCTGGACATAATCAAGATTTTTCAGTTCAATATTATGACGTCTGGCAATCTCCACGCCGTCACCGGTCAGGTGTTTGAAATTAGTGGAATGCTTGTATGTTCCACCAATACCGCCGGTTGCAAGTATTACATAGTCAGCTTCAACCTGTTCTTCCCTGCCATCCGGCCACCTGATAATTCCACCACAACACTTGCTGCCATCGCAAAGGATATCTAAGAGAGTCGTATATTCATACATTCTTACATTCTTTAATTTTTTTTGACGCATTTAAAAGGTGTAGCTTGTGATCTCTTTCCAGTGATATCTTCATGGAAAAGTATTCTGTGATGAGCATGTGCACCTTCTCTTGTATAGACAAAATCACCATTTTCGTCCCGGGTAAAAAGAGACACCGTATTTTACCAAATCTTTCACTACATCAGGGGAAGACTTGATCATGATCTCGACAGACTTCTGGTCATTCTCATAATGTCCGGCTTTTAATGTGTCCTCAAAAAGCTGTCATAATCAGACGGATCTTTTAACGTACACATGCCTCCCTGAGCCAAAAAGGAATCACTGCTTTCAAAATCAGACTTCGTGATCAGCATAATATCTAATTCCTCAGGAAGATTTAAGACTGCATATAATCCGGAACAGCCACTTCCAACTATAAGTATATCTGTTTTCATATTCTTTTCCTATTCTTTTATGTTAATAAAATAGTGTTTTTTACAGATTGCTCCAAGTATAACACTTAATTTTACAACTGACAAGACACCTGTAAATTTTTTGTGTTGACAGTGTATATTTCAAATCGTATACTTTTACTAAAGTGAGCAAAAGGCAGTGAGATCCGGTATTGATACTGTCGTTTGGAAAACAAATTAAAAATGAGATCACATTAAGACAGAACGAATACCGGAAGAAGAAAGCCTTTCTGTGATAAAAGAGGGAAAGATGACGACAAGAGAAATTCAGGACGAGATCCTTAGATTAAAAAAAAAAAGAAGTATGTATTCTGGCACATGCCTATCAAAATCATGAGATATTAGAAGTTGCGGATTATATGGGAGATTCCTTTGCATTGAGCCAGCAGGCTGCCAAAACACAGGAGCAGACGATCCTTATGTGCGGAGTCCGTTTTATGGCAGAAACCGTGAAGGTTCTCTCACCAGACAAGAAAGTACTTCTTTCCAGCGGTGAAGCAGGATGTCCTATGGCAGAACAGCTTTCTGTGGAAGAATTGAAAGAATTAAAAAACAGTATCCGGATTATACAGTAGTAGCTTATATTAATACAACTTCTGAATTGAAGACATTGTGTGACGTATGTGTTACATCTGCATCAGCAGTATCTATTGTTAAGAAGCTGGAGAACGACAAGATTTCTTTTTATTCCGGACTGTAACCTCGGAGCATGGGTAGCAGAACAGATTCCTGAGAAAACATTTAAATTTATCAAGGGTGGTTGCCCAACTCATCTTAGAATGGGCAAAGCAGATGTGGCAAAAAGCAAAGAAAGCACATCCAAATGCGAAGCTTCTTGTCCATCCGGAATGTGCCGCTGCAGTAACCAAGAATGCAGACTACATAGGAAGCACAACTGGAATTATGTCCTATGCGAAGAAGAGTACAGATAAGGAATTTATCATTGGAACAGAAAACAGCATAGTTTCCCATTTACAGTATGAGTGTCCGGATAAGCTGTTTTATCCACTTTCCAAGGATTGTGTATGCCACAATATGAAACTTACAACTTTAGTAGATGTATATAATTGTCTGAAAGGCCTTGCAGGTGAAGAAATTATTTTACCTGAGGAAGTAAGTAAGGGAGCAAAACGCTGTATTGACAGAATGCTCGAATTAAATTAACACAGGCGGTCGTAGAGGTAGATTCTCCGACCAGTGCTGTGAAATTTATTCTATAGACTGTGAGAATAGCGTCTATACAATCTCAGTTGATACAGAAGGTTCCAAAATAATCTGTGTGTTTCATTCGTATCCCGAAACCGGAGTGAGGTTATTAATATGAGCATTTTTGAGTATGATAAAGAATTGGAAGAGAAGAAGTTGAGAAAGGCAGAGTTTGAGGCTGGTCGTGAGATTGGACATGAAGCTGGACTGGCAGAAGGCAAAAATCAGGCGAGCTTTTGAAACAGCAAAGCGTATGCTTGCTTTAAAGGAATTCACATCTGAAAAGATTGCAGCTATTTCAGGACTTTCGTTAGATGAAGTGAAAAATGCTGCAGGAGTAGACGGTCAGAAAAAAGTAAAGTAGATGAATGAATTTACAGATATGATATCAATGACAGGAGAAAACAAATGAAATACTATACTGAAAATGAATTACAAAACTTCAGATTTGAGGGCGCATACATTGCAGAAACCTGCGCAGTCAATGGGATCTTTGAAATGATATTGGACAATGTGACGATTTTACCACAAAATTCGTGCAATCGTGATATCCGCGAAATGCGTGCAAATGAACTGAAACTGAAAATCCGTGAGCCGGAGATTACGGCATTTGTCGAGGAAGGCTATAAAGTTTATGACGCAGACGGTAATCTGAAAGAAAAAAGAAAGAGGATATACTGATCGCGGCAGAAGATCAGGCAGCAAAATTAAAGGAACTGGAAGGATGTGAAATCTATTCCATTGAGCAGGAGAAAGGTGTCTATACGGTATCCATTGATACGGAAGACCATACTTTCATGATTAAAGTAAGCGGAAGCGCAGATGCCGAAGAGTGGGACCGGTTTCTGAGTAAAGATTAAAGGAGCGGGGATTACGATGGAAACAAATGAAAAAAGCCGTGTGCTGGATATGACAAGGGGAAATCCGTTCCGGCTTGTATTAAAATTTGCGCTGCCACTGTTTTTGGAAATCTGCTACAGCAGTTTTATAATCTGGCGGATACTGCAATTGCCGGACATGTTCTGGGAGATCACGCACTCGCACAGATTGGAGCAGTTTCGGCGCTATATGGACTTATCACGAATTTTGCATTTGGAATGAACAATGGACTGGCGTTGTCTTTAAGCCGCAGACTTTGGAGCAGGGGATGAGCAAAAATGAAGCATGTCTCCTGCTGGATGGTAACAATTTCCATGTCGGTATCCGTTGTATTAATGTCCATTTTTCTGTTGTGTAAAGAACCGCGCTGATCCTTTTGCAGGTTCCGGAAGAGACGATGGCAGGTGCGATGGAATATCTTACGATCATACTGATCGGAATACCATTTACGATGGCGTATAATATGGAAGCAGCTATGCTTCAGGCGGTTGGAAACAGTATGACACCCCTTTTTGTTTTTGCTGTTCAGCAGCGTTTTGAATATTTCATTGGATTATGTGTTTATGGCACCACTGGCGATGGGAATCAGAGTGCAGCGTTTGCAACGGTTTTATCACAGGGGGTAAGTGCATTTCTTGCATTCATACTTATCTGGCGCAATTATCCACTGCTTCATTTTAAAGGAAAAGATTATCAGGTGGAGAAAAAATTTGTGCTTGAAATGGTTGTCGCAGGGTTTAGCATGGCTTTGATGAGTGCAATTTATAATATTGGAAGTGTTATTTTACAGGGTAGTATTAACGCACTCGGAAACCTGTATATTACGGCGCAGGTAGGCGCAAGAAGGCTGGCGGAACTTTTCCATACGCCGGGACTTGCGCTTGGAACGAGTGTTGCAACTTATACGAGCCAGAATATGGGTGGCGGAAATCGAAACAGAATCAAAAAAGGAGTATGGTCAGCATTCTTTCTTTTTGCGGTCTGGTGGATTTTTTCCATGGTTTTTGTGACTTTCTTCGTGGAAGATGCCGTCAGACTGGTAACAGGAAGCAGTAATGCGGATGTTATTTATAATACTGCATTATATCTCAGGATCAGTTTTCCGTTGATTCCTACGATGGCGGTGATTATTATTTTGAGAAATATGCTGCAGGGAATGAATCATTTGATGATGCCGCTTGTGTGCAGCAGTCTGGAATTGATAGGAAAGGTAATTTTTGCTATCTGGGTCGTGCCGGCATATGGGTATTTTGCAGTGTGCCTTTGCGAACCGGTCACATGGGTGGTCTGCTGTATTTTTGTTTTGATCTGCGCATTTTTGTGCAGGAAGGAATTGAGATAGAAGCTTAACGAGAAAACGTTTCAATAACAGTGTTGACACGTTTTCTTTTTTTGTGTAATATATGCCTATAAGTTAGATATAACTAACCGAAAAGCAAAGGAGAGCAAAGTGAGTAAGGAAGTATATGAGATGATCACAAGATTAGACAGAGAAAGAATTGAGACACATCTGGTCGTACAGTGTGCACCGATGATCTCCGGCATGAAGGTTTCTAATTTGCTGAATGTGGAGAAAAACTTGCACCACAGATGAAACAGGTGTTGGAACGTTCCGGTATTTCCTATTATCTGCTGTTGGAAAGCGAAGATAAAGCAACCTTTTTAGTGTACCGCGAGGATGGGTTGAAAGCGTACCTGATGCAGGATAGAGTCTGTCAGTCGATGAAGAATTTTGGATACGAAAGCCTGGATTTAAGCGATGTTTTAAGCCGTTTTCAGAAACGCTATGCAGACTGTATGGAGCAGATTGCAGAATTTCCACATGAGATGGGATTATTGCTCGGTTATCCTGTGGAAGATGTGGAGGGATTCATTGAGAACAAAGGTCACAATTATCTGTATGCCGGCTACTGGAAAGTGTACGGACATGTAGAGGAGAAGAAGGCTTTGTTTAACAGATATGAAGAGGCAAGAAAAGTTTTGATACAACTGCTTGCAAGTGGACGCAGTGTGAGCGAGATGGCTTCCTGTTATGCTTAATTTTTATTTATAGGTTAGCGTGTACTAACTTCATAAACTGATAAAGAATAGAAAATGCAGGAATGTGAAAAAATAAAAACATAAAACTGCAGATAGTATGGAGGAAAGAATCATGGATAAAGTAACAATCGTATTCTGGTCACAGTCAGGAAACACAGAGAGTATGGCAAACGCAGTTGCAGAGGGTGTAACGGCAGCAGGAAAAGAAGCAGTGGTTGTTGATGTTGCAAGTGCATCCTTAGATGATTTAAAAAGTCGCAAAAGGTTTCGCAATGGGCTGTCCTGCAATGGGAGCAGAAGTGCTCGAAGAAGGCGAGATGGAACCATTTGTATGCGATGTGGAAGGATTTGCAGCAGGTAAGACAATCGCTTTGTTTGGCTCTTATGGATGGGGCGATGGACAGTGGATGCGTGACTGGGTAGACCGTATGACAGCAGCCGGAGCAACCGTTGTGAACGGAGAGGGCGTGATCTGTCAGGAAGCACCGGACGATGCTGCCTTAGATGCATGTAAAGACCTTGGAAAACAGCTCGCAAAGCATTATAATAAGGTAAGCATTATAACGAAAGGATAATTTATGAGCGTAGTCATTATTGGAGGACATGACCGTATGGTGTGTCAGTATAAAAAGATTTGTAAGGAGCATAAATGTAAGGCAAAAGTATTTACCCAGATGCCGGCAAAGTTAAGCAGCCAGATTGGGTCACCGGATCTGATTATCCTGTTTACCAATACAGTTTCCCACAAGATGGTAAAATGTGCGGTAGCGGAGGCGGAGCGCAGCAAAGCCGAAGTGGTAAGAAGTCATTCCAGCAGTGGCAATGCCTTAAATGAAATCCTGGAAAAAGTTTGTTAATGGAAAGAAAAAAATTTACATCAGGTGCAATAGCGGAACGTGCGGTCGGCCAGATTCTTGCAAAAATCAGACCAAGCGGAAGCGCAATGATGATCATGATCGCAGCAGCAAACCAGGGAGACAGCTTCTGTCAGTGACATGATCCCGAAATTATAAATTGCACGATAAAGGTAAAGTCCTGGAACCATAATAACAATGGATGGAACGGTTAGTGAAATACGTGGATAACCGTTCCATTTTTTTATGATGGAAGCCAGAAGTCCGGCGGTTAATGCGCCTATAAAAGCGGCGACAGCGGCAGGTGTAGCCGTAAAGTTGACCAGTTCCAGACGCAATGTATTTGCGATGGCACCGATAAAGGCAGCCGTGGCTGCCATCGGGATCGAACTGTTGAACATAATAGAGAATCCGAATACACCGCAAAAACTTGTGATCAACCGCAGTAACAGATGAAGGACAGGATCGATGGATAATGAGGAAAAATCCTGTGGCTGCAATTTTAAGAGCAATGCCATGATCCATGCAAACATGGTAGCGACCAGCACGATGATCACGGAATAAGTGAGGCGTTCCAGTCCGGATCTCAAATCAAGCTTTGGCAAGGTCGATTCCACTTGTGATGAATGGAAATCCTGGTATGATAAACAGCATGGAACAGATATATCCTGCCTCGTGGAAGGACGGAATATGGAATAACATTTCTGCCAGATGCAGACATACGGTATAAGTCAGACAGGCGGCAGAGATTGATACTGCAATATTTAAAAATAACGTATAATGGTGTTTGATCAGTTTGGTGCGGATCACATTTCCAATACCGGCTGCGATAAAGGCGAGAACCATTTCAATCGGACCACCACCCAGCAGGAACGTGAAAGCACAACATGCGAGTGCAGCGGCGAGACCAAGTTTGGCAGGGGAGTAGAGTGTGTGAATAGACTCGATTTCATCCAGACGTCTGTGAATCTCTTCACCTGTCAGATGGGCTTCCTGTTTTGGAAAATTGTCAACAAACTGTTCCATACGGTAAAGCTTTGAGGTATTGACACCTGTATTGGCAATGCTTAAGGATTGTGAGACACATTCTTTTCCGTCAAAACAGTTAAATTCAATAGACATAAGTCCAACATCCACGGTGCAGGTGACACCAAGTTCCTTTGCAAGACGGTTCATGGAAGTCCGTACACGCCATGCACCGGTTCCACAGGAGAGCATGATCAATCCGACTCTTCCGATAACAGAAGCCTTCTCGATCAGCCCTGCTTTATTGATCAGAACATTGCTGTCGTTTTCCGTGTAATCGTGCCACGGAATCTCCATATGATTTTTTTCCATGATTTCTATATAATCATTTTTCGCCATAAATGATCTCCTCCGCTTTTTTTACATGTCGTTCCAGATTCTTCAAAAACAGCGAATCCGGTAGAAAAATACCAATCTCATCATAGCGGGTGTTTTCCTCTACCAGAGAATCCTGCCCATAGAAAATGTACGCCATAGGAAGACTTTTCTCCAGTTTGATCATAAGATCCCACACGGCAGAATATGCTTCTGCCTCTGTCTCTTTCAGCTTGACAGTGTCGGGCAGCTCGCGGATGATCAGTACACCGGTATTTTTTCCAGAATCTGCTGATCCATATCCATTTTTTCAGAAGCATAGGCATGGCGGTAACGGTAGGCCTGTGCAAAATAAATATTTTTCTTATTGTCAAGATCACAGTAGACATCATAAAAATGCTGGTAATCTTTTTCACGTACGGTTGTTTTATATCCGGGCAGTAAATTGCCCGATTCGTCAGTCATGATAATCGGATTCGTTCTGCCGTCTGCGTTAAAACGGTACGGAATCAGAAACGAATTCCGAGCAGATCGAATAATGTATTTTGACAGATTGCCATAAGAAAAGCTGACAGATCTCTGTTGTGATAAGCATTAAAAAGTGCCTGGGAAAATTCAGCGGGAGATAATGGAAAATTGTTATCCTCGTTGCAAAACAGGGAATTGCAGAAAGTCCCCTGGAGTTTTTCACATGCCCATGGATCATTTAATATTTTGTTGAATAAAACATCTGCTTTTTTCTTCGCGTGGAAAAATGGTTTTTTCTGCCATAAATGAATCGCTTCCTTTTTTTTTTTCGCTAAAATTATACTATTGAAATAGAAATATGTGAAAGCTATAATTGATATAGCAGAAATAATAATTTGATATGATTGAGGGCGAGCTATGGATGTGAATTTTGAGTATTATAAAATTTTTTATTACGTTGCGAAATACAATAATTTTACGAGGGCTGCAAGGGTGTTGGGAAACAGCCAGCCTAATGTTACAAGGGCAATGAACTGTCTGGAACAGCAGCTTCATTGTACGCTTCTAGTGCGGACGAACCGTGGAGTTTTTCTGACTACGGAAGGGGAAAAGCTGTATACACATGTAGCAGCGGCCATGGAACAGCTTTTTACGGCAGAGGAGGAACTGGCAGAATGTGTGGGACTGTCCCATGGGAGTATTGCAATCGGAGCCAGTGAGACCGCGTTAAATTTGTTCCTTCTGGATAAGTTAAAAGAGTTTCACAATACATACCCGGGAATCCGGCTGAAGATCTACAATCATTCCACACCGCAGGCGGTGGAAGCGGTGAGAAGGGGAACGGTTGATTTTGCAGTCGTTTCCACACCTGTAAAAGCGGATGCACCGCCCACATGACAATGCTTCATCCATATCAGGAAATACTGATCGGTGGAACAGAGTTCGGGCATCTGGCAGGAAGGCAAACAACATTTGAGGAGATTATGCAATATCCGCTCATCTGTCTTGGAAAGGAGACGGTGACCTTTCAGTTTTTTACAGGCAGTTATTTGCTTCTTATGGTCTGGACTTTGAGCCGGATACGGAGACTGCAACGGCGGATCAGATCCTTCCACTGGTAAGAAGCGGACTGGGGCTGGCTTTTATACCAAAACCGATGGCAAAGGATGCGATTGACAGGGGAGAGGTGTCAGAGATACCCCTGTGTGAGAAGATACCGTCCCGGAATATCTGTCTGATCTATGACAGCAAGCACCCTTTTAAGGATGCTGCCACACAATTGAAAAAGATGATCGCTGCGAATAGTTTTGCCAGTGTTGAATAGGTTTTTGGAAAACGATTGATATTTTTAAAAGCATATGTTATAGTTCAAACGAACTTGATAATGAAACAAACAGGTGTCAGATAGGCAGGGTGACCTCACTCTGCCGGATCTGGTGAAAAGGGAAACAGGTGCGAATCCTGTACGAACTCGTCACTGTATTTAGGGAGTGCATGCCAAAAACTCACTGGGCGCCGGGAAGAGGGCAATGCATGATGATCTGTAAGTCAGGAGACCTGCCTGATTGTTGTACGGGAAACAAAAATGTTTCCACGCCACGAGTAACTGGCTGTACGGATGAGAAAATTTGACCTGTTTTTAGATCATTTTTGTAAGATAGGACAGGAAAATTTTTATATTGTGATTTGAGTGCAGCGTTTCTTTTGTGAAAAGAGACGCTTTTTTCATATTCAGGCAGAACGATTCCATAGAACATCATCTGGAACAGACCGTCGAACAGGAAAGAGAGAGAAAACAGAATGCAAAGCAACGGAAACGGAACCGAAGTATGGGAAAAAGGAATACAGGTTGATCTCCCGGATGGAGAGTATGAGATTGAAGTGCAGCTGACAGGGGGAAGCGGCAGGGCGTCTGTCACATCACCGGCAATTCTGCAGGTGCAGGATGAGAAGGCCGTCATCGAGATCGAGTGGAGCAGCCCTAATTATGACTATATGACGATGGACGGAGAGACTTATCTTCCGGTCAATACAGAGGGCAATTCTGTTTTCGAACTGCCTGTGACTGCTTTTGACAAAGAAGTGCCGGTAACGGCAGATACGACAGCCATGAGCGTGCCGCATGAGATTGAATATACGATTCTGCTCGACAGTGCTTCCATTGCAAACGCCGGGAAAAACCGATGGAAGTGATCGCAGTTGTCTACGTCGCAGCCGTAATCGCAGTAAGTATCACAGCGTGGCAGATACATCGGAAGAGAAAAGGAAAAAAAAAAGAATGAAGCAGATAAAAAAACGGTCTGTGGTGTATATTGCTTTTTGCCTGCATCCAGATATCGGGCTGTGGAGACGGCCAGACCTCCTGGAAGAGTGGGGATCATGAGATCAGCAGTGAGCTGACTTATGAAAAGAGTATGGATTTAGATTATGCCACAGAGTTTGCAGTGGATTATTATGAGAATGGTTTTACACTGATTTCCATATCGGATGGAAGCAGATTTTTACTGAATACCGAAGGGGAACAGGTACCGGAGGATTTAGAGAAGGGTATCACAGTCTTAAATGCTCCGGTGTCCAATATTTATCTGGTTGCCTCTGCGGCTATGGATATGTTTTGCAGTATCGGTGCACTGGATCACATCTGCCTGTCCGGACTGCCTGAGGAAAAATGGGAGATCCCGGAGGCAAAGGCGGCAATGGAGAGCGGACAGATCGTATATGCCGGAAAGTATAATGCACCTGATTATGAACTGATCTGTTCGAAAGAGTGCGGGCTTGCCATTGAGTCAACGATGATCGGACATTCACCGGAGGTAAAGGAGAATCTGGAATCGTTTGGCATTCCGGTTTTAGTCGATCATTCCAGCTATGAGTCTGATCCGCTTGGCAGGACCGAGTGGGTAAAGCTTTATGGAGTGCTGACCGGAAATGAGGATGCGGCGGTGAGAGCATTTGAGGAACAGAAACAGTATGTGAAAGAGCTTTCTGATGTGAAAGCTACCGGAAAGACAGTCGCATTTTTTTATGTTACAACAGCAGGAACGGTCAGTGTGCGAAAGAGCAATGACTATGTTCCGAAAAATGATAGACATTGCCGGTGG
>VOFB01004297.1_pt1 | contig 11031 bp, 20 predicted proteins | sample 5384141 | NCBI WGS metagenome assembly VOFB01 (sample SAMN12384721, study PRJNA508395) | human gut metagenome | isolation source: healthy gut A | host: Homo sapiens
GTTTCGGTGGGCTCGCAGGTAATGTATATGCTGACGGTTATGATTGTCGGGCTCGCCATGGGAACGACGGTGGCGGTGGGACGTGCCGTGGGAGCGAAAAACCGTGAGGAAGTTTCGAAAAACATCGGAAACACAATCACGCTCTTTTTTTGGCAATTTCGGCGGCGCTGACCGTTATACTCATGTTTTTCAGGAGCGGAATCGTGTCGCTGCTGTCGACCCCGAGCAGGCCGCCGCGGGCGCCGTTTCCTACCTGACCGTCTGCTTTGCGGGCATACCCCTTTATAACGGCTTATAACATTATCGCCTCGATATATAGGGGGCTGGGCGACTCGAAAAGCCCCATGTATTTCATCGCCGTGGCCTGCGCCGCAAATATCGGCCTTGATTATCTTTTATGGGCGCCTTTCACATGGGCGCGGTGGGAGCGGCTTTGGGCACCACCCTTTCCCAACTGCTCAAATATTTAAGCTCCATGTTATCAACAGTATCTGCACTTGGTGCACAGAATATCGGAGCGGGAAAGAGGCAGCGTGCCAATGAAACACTGCGCTATGCTGTGATGATTACAGTGGGCTTTGGAATTATCGTAGGAATCTTCATGCAGTTCTTCGCCAGTCCGGTGGTGGCGTTATTTACAGATGCATCGGATGCATCGGGAGCGGAAGTGGTACGTCTGGGAGGTCAATACTTAAGGGGATATGTCTGGGATTGCATGTTCGCAGGAATTCATTTCAGCTTCAGCGGATATCTTGCCCCCTGCCGAATGTTTTCACCGAAAAATCCCTTGAAATTAAGGATTACCGAGACATCGAGGGACCCACCATCCGCATGGCCGAGCTTGAAAGCCAGGCTGTGATCTTTCTCGGAAAGGTGGGGTGGGAATATCCGCCGAGCATCTTGCGGCAGGCGAATTTTCAAAATACGACGGAATTTTTCTGCTGCTTGACGACGAGGACAAGTTTTCGGGAAAGGTCATGACCCTTCCAAAGACCAAATGCGTTTCGGTGCGTTTCCGCGGCAGCCACACCGAGGCGGCCGAGCAGTATAAAAGCTTATGAATTATATGAATGAAAACGGGCTTTCTCCCTCCGGCTTTTCCCGCGAAATCACCCTCATAGATTACGGATTTACCACCGATAAAGAACAATATGTCACCGAAATAAGTATTCGTAACCTCCCGAAAAGGCTTGAAATTGCGGGGTGAAATGTGCTATAATGCTTGAAAATCCGAAAGGCGGCGAGGGCATGACCTTTAAGCAGAAAAATCGAAAATTTCTGGTACCACTACAAATGGCACACGATAATCACCGTTTTTTCATCATCACCGGGCTTGTCTGCCTTGTGCAGCGCACCTCAAAGGAAAAGCCCGACGACCAGGCGCTGCTCTACGTCAATCAGAATTTGCTTGACAACGCCGCAAACGCCCTTTCGGAAAAGCTTTGCGATTATACCGAGGATTATAACGGCAACGGCGAGGTGCTTTATCGGGTCAACAACGTGTCCTATAACGGCAACAATCTTGCCGGAGTCAACTATTCGGTGGCGAATTCCGAAAAGCTGCTGTCGGCGGTCGCCACGGCGGAATATGTGCTTTTTATTGTGGACGAGCACGGATATGACTATTTAAGCGATTCGTCGGTGGAGGTTTTGAAAGCTATGATTTCATGCCCGATAAAAACGGCACGGCGTGGAATTGAAGGGGAGCGCTCTTTCAGGCCTCACTTGCCGACTGCGGACTTCCCCTGAAAATCTTTATTTTTTTGCATAAGAAAAACCGACGGCACGACGGTTGAGAAAACAAAAACGCCGTCGCAATGAGAGAAAAAGGCCGAAAAGCTGGTGGAGAAGCTTGCAAGCGAAGGCTGAAAAAGGGCACGGAAAAAGCAGGTCCGTGAAAATACAATCTCTCGGTCGGCTGCGCCGACGGCTCTCTTTGCACAAGGGAGCCTAGACGGCGGAAAAGTTAAAGGGAACGGTAAATTTTGCCGTTCCTTTTTAATGTTAAAAATAAATCAGCCGTCAAGCTTTGCAAGGCTTAAAATTCGGTAGTCAAAATATTTGCCGCCGACCTTTTCAAGAGTCATGCGGGCGCTTTGATTTACCGTCACTTCACCGCCGGCGTTTTGCTGATAAAATTTAACCGTCAGCTCAAAGGTGCCGCCCGATTGGCTTTTTGCCGAAAGAACCGTTGCCTCGGGAGCGCCCATGCCCCCGCAAGCATGAACTCATAGCTTTGTCCGTCGGAAGAAAGACGGGAGGAGTCGGACACGTCTGATTTTCCCAAAAGCTCGGAAAAACCGCCGCTGCCGTGTCCTTGGTTACAAGGTTTGAAAAGTCCTTGCGCTCGGCGGGGAAAAAATCATTTTGCCCGGTTATGCTTTGCTCCACCGTCAACGACTCGAGAATGTCAAAGCAGTCGCGAACCGAGAGCGAGGAGGAGTCGAAACTCATATAGTAAAAACAGGCCGCCGCGTCAACCGTCTTTTAAATGCCTCGGGGGATATTTCTTCCGATACGGCCTCCGAGCGGCTTTTTTTAACATCGCTTTGGACGGCAGAAGAGCTGTCCGACGAGGGGGTCACCTTTATGGCGAAATCGGGAGCGGATGACGACTCCTGCGACACCGATGATGAGTCAACGGTTTCGTCGGCGGGCTTTTTGTTTCTGCGGGAAAGGGAAATTACGGCGGCGGTCACGGCCGAAAGGGCAACGGCAGCCGCAATACATATAACAATGATTTTGGTTTTCTTTGTCATAGGAACACCTCTTTCGCTCATTATATAACACAAAGAATGAGAATACAATTATTTTCCTTGAAAAAGAGACTTTTATTTGTTATTATGAAACCAAGCGGAAAAACCGCTTTAATGTCACAATGCCTCTGTTTTAATTTCATAAACAATACCTCCATATGCGCAAAATGTTTTTTGCCGGAGGTTTTGTATAACGGCACACATATTTTTATGCGGCCGAAAACAGGAGTGATATATATGACACCGACAGTATTCGCCAAGTGCGAAAAACTACACTGTTGCCCGTGAGGCAAAGCAAAGGGATATACCCCTACTTTCACGAGCTGCAGTCCAAACAGGACACCGAGGTTATTATGGAGGGCAAGCGTAAAATTATGCTCGGCTCCAACAACTATCTTGGGCTTACGGTAAACGAGGAGGTTAAAAATTCGGCAATAAAAGCAATCGAACAATACGGTACCGGTTGTTCGGGTTCCCGCTTTTTTAAACGGAACCTTAAATCTTCATCTTGAACTTGAAAAAAGCTGGCGGATTTTCTCGGCTATGAAAGCGCAATGACCTTTTTCCACGGGATTTCAGTCAAATCTCGGCATTATAAGCGCCGTTGTCGGCAAGGACGACTTTGTCATATGCGACAGGGAAAATCACGCCAGCATTTACGACGGCTGCAGGCTTTGCGGCGGAACGATGCTGAGATATAAGCACGGAGACATGAATTCTCTCGAAAAGGCGCTGCAAAAGGTGCCGAAGGGCGGGAATACTTATTGTCACCGACGGCGTGTTCAGCATGAGCGGGGACATCGCAAATCTCCCCGAAATCGTCCGTCTTAAGAAAAAAATACGGCGCGGCCCTTATGGTGGACGACGCCCACGGGCTCGGAGTTATCGGAGAGAGCGGAAAAGGAACCGCTCCCATTTCGGGCTGTCTCATGAGGTCGATTTGGTCATGGGAACCTTTTCAAAGTCGCTGGCCTCTCTCGGAGGTTATCTTGCGGCAAGCGAGACGGTGTGCGAATATGTCAGGCACAATTCCCGTCCCTTCATTTCTCGGCTTCCATGCCGCCTGCCTGCTGTGCGGCGGCCGAAAGCGCTCTCGATGTTCTTATAAACAGCCCGAGCTTCCCAAAAGGCTTTGCGAGCTTGCAAACTATATGAGAAACGCCCTTCGGGCAAAAAAACATACGCATTAAGGACGCCCCCCCCCATAATCCCCATATATATAAGCGACGCCGAAACGACCCTGACCGTTTCAAAACGTCTTTTTCGACGAGGGCGTGTTCGTAAATTCGGTGCTTCCGCCCGCAACGGCGCCGAGCGAGTGCCTGCTGCGAGTCAGCCTTATGGCGAGCCACACAAAGGAGCTTATCGACGAGGCGGTGGAAATAATCGAGCGGGTGTTAAAGGAGTTTGACATTATAAAATGAAAACTGCGGTTATAACGGGCGGCTCGGGCGGAATAGGCAGAGCCGCCGCCGAAAAATTCGCAAAGGAAGGCTATCGGGTATATGAGCTCTCCCGACGGGGAGCTCGTTTGACGGTGTTACACACATAACCGCCGATGTCACCGACGAGCAGACTGTAAAGTCGGCTTTCGAAAAGATTTCCGAAGAAAACGACGGCATCGACCTTTGCATTTGCAATGCGGTTTCGGAATCTCGGGCGCCGCCGAATTTACCGAGCTTGCCGACGCAAAAAGCCAGCTTGACGTAAATTTCTTCGGAGCATTTTTGACGGCAAAATACGCGCTGCCGCTCTTAAAAATGAAAAAAGGGCAGACTTATGTTTGTTTCCTCTGCGGCGGCGGTTTTCGCCATTCCCTTCCAAAGCTTTTTATTCGGCCTCAAGGCGGCGGTCAATATGCTTTCAAACGCCATGAGAAACGAGCTTAAGCCCTTCGGCGTGTCGGTGTGCACGCTGCAGCTCGGCGATGCAAACACCGGTTTTACCGACGCGAGAAAACGCTCGTTTGCCGGCGACGAGCAATACGGCGGGGCGGTGGCGAGAAGCGTGGCAACCATGGAAAAGGACGAGCGTCACGGCATGAGCCCCGAAAAAATCGCGGGTGTGATGTATAAGGTCGCCGAGAAAAAACGGGTGAAAATATCTACACCGTCGGAGGGCTTTACCGTCTGTTTTGCTTTTTGCCCCACATTCTCCCCGCAACCTTTGTTAATTTTCTTGTTGGGAAATTATATATTCGAAACAAAATTCTAAATCGGAACAAAAAGACGGTAAAAAGTAGTACAATATGCACGATATAAAAGATAAGAGGGTATTTTGAGTATGAACATTCTTGTTATAGGCTGCGGAAAAATCGGCACGTCGGTTATTTCCAGTCTTGTTGCCGAGGGTCACGATGTTGTGGCAATCGACAAGGATCCGGACATTATATCCGAAATAACGAACATCTATGACGTCATAGGCGTTTGCGGCAACGGAGCCGACTGCAGAACCCTTCGTGAGGCTTCTGCCGAGCGGGCAGAACCTATTGTGGCTTCCACGGGTTCCGACGAGCTTAATATGCTGAGCTGCTTTATGGGCAAAAGATGGGCGCCGCCCACACCATTGCCCGCATAAGAAATCCCGAATATAACGGGGAAAATCTTGATTTTATGCGTCAGCAGTTGGGGCTTTCCATGGCCATGAACCCCGAAATGATGGCGGCTCACGAGATGTTCAATATTCTCAAGCTGCCCTCCGCCGTCAAAGGTCGACAGTTTTTCGAGACGGTATTTTGAAATGATCGAGCTTCGTCTTAAGGCCGATTCCGGTCTTGAGGGGCTTAAGCTGTGCGATTTGAGGGAAAAATACAAGGCCTTTGTGCTTATCTGCGTTGTTCAGCGCGGTGAGCAGGTTTACATTCCCGACGGTAATTTTGAGCTTCACAGCGGCGACCGTATAGGCATTGTGGGTGCCCGGCCGAAATAACAAAATTCCTTAAAAATATTTCCATGCTTAAAAAGCAGGCCAAGGACGTTATGATTCTCGGCGGCAGCAAAACGGCCTTTATCTTGCCAAAATGCTTATTGCGGCGGGTCATTCGGTTAAAATCATCGAAATGAAGGAAGAAAAGGCGCAGATGCTGGCCGAAAATCTTCGCAAGGCGGCGGTTATTTGCGGCGACGGAGCGCAGCAGGAGCTGCTTCTCGAGGAAGGCCTCGATTCCATGGACGCCTTTGTGGCGCTGACGGAATCGACGAGGAAAACATTCTGCTTTCCTATTTTGCGGCGGGCAAGAAGGTTCAAAAGGTCATTGCCAAGGTCAACAGGGATGAATTCACCCCATTGCCGAGGACCTGGGAATAGAAAGCGTCATTTCCCCAAGGACATTGTTTCCGACATTGTGGTGAGATATGTCCGCGCCCTTAACAACACGGTGGGAAGCAGCATGGACACCCTCTACAAGGTTATGGACGGGCGTGCCGAGGCGGCCCGAATTTTCGGTCAGCGCCGGGTTTAAATTCGCGGGCGTGCTCCTTCGGGAAATAAAGCTTCATAAAAACATTCTCATTGCGGGCATAATCCGCGGCAGAAAGCCCATAGTCCCCACCGGTGACGACGCGATTATGGCAGGAGACAGGGTTATTGTCATTGCGGCGGCAAAACGCCTTAACACCCTTTCGGATATTTTTGAATAAAGAGGATTTTCGATATGAACAGACGGGTGGTTCTTTATACCATCGGACAAATTGTCGGGGTTGAGGCAGTCGTTATGCTGCTGCCCTTGCCGTTTCGCTGATGTACGGAGAGAGCTGTTATTCGGCCTTTCTCATAACCATTGCGGTGGCGGCGGCCGTGAGCCTTGCCGCGCTCGTTTTTTGCCAAACCGAGAAACCATGTTATATATGCCAAGGAAGGCTTTGCCACGGTTGCGCTTGCGTGGATAATCATGTCGGCAATCGGAGCGCTTCCCTTTGTCATAAGCGGGGAAATTCCCTCCTATGTCGACGCATGGTTCGAGACGGTCAGCGGTTTTACCACAACCGGCTCCTCCATAGTCACCGATGTTGAGGCTTTAAGCCACGGAATTCTCTTTTGGCGAAGCTTTACCCATTGGCTCGGCGGAATGGGCGTGCTTGTTTTTATAATGGCCATATTGCCCTCCTCCTCCGACCGCTCGATTCACATTATGAGAGCCGAGGTGCCGGGCCCGGTGGTGGGCAAGCTTGTGCCCCAAAATCCGTGAAACGGCCAAGATACTCTACCTTATTTATATGGCGCTGACCCTTATTGAAATTGTATTTCTGCTGTTCGGCGGAATGCCTCTTTTCGACAGCGTGGTTCATTCCCTCGGAACGGCGGGAACGGGAGGCTTCGGCATAAAGGGGAGACAGTATCGGCGGCTATTCAAACTATTGCCAATGGGTCATAACGGTGTTTATGCTGCTTTTTCGGCATAAATTTCAATTTGTTTTACCTTATGCTCATACGCCGTTTCAAAACCGCCTTTAAAAAGCAGCGAGCTTTGGACATATTTCGGTATTGTCGCCGCGGCCGTCATCATGATAACGGTAAATATTTATCCGATATATCAAAGCCTTTCCGACAGTATTCGTCTTTCGGCCTTCCAGGTGGCTTCAATCGTCACCACAACGGGCTATGCCACCGCCGATTTCAACACATGGCCCATTCTTTCCAAGGGCATATTGCTCACTCTCATGTTCTGCGGCGCCTGTGCCGGCTCAACGGAGGCGGCTTTAAGGTGTCGAGGGTCATGCTGCTTGCAAAATCGGTAAAACGTGAGCTTAACCGCCTTATACATCCCCGTTCGAGGACGGCGGTCACCCTTGAGGGCAAAAACCATAGACGACGCAACCGTAAACGGCGTGGGCTGTTACCTTGCGCTTTATGTTGCCTGCCTCATTGCCGTGTTTATTCTGCTGTGCTTTGACAGCGCTTTTGACATCGAGAGCAACTTTTCGGCGGCCGTTTCCTGCTTTAACAACATCGGCCCCGGCTTCGGTCTTGTGGGTCCCGCCTCAAACTTCGCGGCCTATTCGGGATTTTCCAAAATTGTGCTGTCCTTTGCCATGCTGCTCGGACGTCTCGAGCTTTTCCCCATAATAATAACTCTTGCTCCGTCCACATGGATAAAGAAATAATTTGGGCTTTGGCCGAGTGTTAAAATTCGTTGCCGACTCAAATCAACATTTTCATAACGGTTCGCTAAACTTCTCGGATATGCTTTGGCATTATCCGAGGAGTTTTCCTTTTCCCGTGCTTAAGTTGTCGTTTTAAGTCCCCTTGAGGTTTTGTGATTTGAGTTCGGTTTTCGGGACTCTTTTTCATGGAAAATACGGCAAATAAAATGCATTTTCGGCAATATGACGTCTTGACAAAAAATGCCGAAAGTAGTAGAATATAAATGCAAAAGATGAACCCGAAAGGGTTTACAAAATTTAAGGAGGAAAACTTATGAACAGCAAAAACACCAAAAAGAGCACTTGTGTCAAGCGCTCTGGCTATGCTCGTTTGCGTAGCAATGCTCATCGGCACCACCTTTGCATGGTTTACCGACACGGCAAGCACCGGAGTAAACAAAATCACCTCCGGCAACCTGGATGTTCAAATTCAGGACAAGGCCGGAAAAGAAATCGACACTCTCGAATGGGTCAAAGAGGACGGCACGGTTATCGCCGATCAGGACGCCATTCTTTGGGAGCCCGGCTGCACCTATCTGCTCACTCCCTTTAAAATCGCCAATGTGGGCAATCTTGCGTTGAAATATAAGATCGTCGTAACCGGTCTTGAGGGCGACTCCATACTGCGCGACGTTATCAAATTTACCTATAAAACCGAGGACGGAAATGTTTTCGACATGAACGCCGAGGGTCATCTCACCGCCAAGGGAACCGACGGCGCCGAGACCAAGATGATCACCGTTTCCGCTCATATGGACGAGACCGCCGGCAACGACTATATGAACAAAGAGCTGAAGAATGTCAAGTTCACCGTTTATGCCGCGCAGGACACCGTTGAAAACGACAGCTATAACAATACCTATGACAAGAACGCCGAGTATGCCACTCCCGTCGCCACCGCCGCCGAGCTGTCCTCTGCCGTCGCCGCAGGCGAAAACGTGGTTCTGACCTCCGACGTGGCGCTGAACTCTGCTCTGAATATCACCAAGAGCGTTTCCATCGACCTCAACGGCAAGACCGTAACAAGCGCCCAATCTTTTGCCCAAGTTATGGACGGCACCTTGACCCTTAACGGCGGTACCGTAAAAGCGGCAATGTTGCCGTTCGCGCTGAGGAAAACGGCAAGGTAGTTATCAATGACGGCAGCTATTCCGGCACCTATGCCGTATATGCCACCAAGGGCGGCACCGTGACCGTCAACGGCGGCGAGTTTGTTTCTCAGGAGTTTACCTGCGCCGTTCCCAACGGAGGTAACGTAACCATTAACGGCGGTACATTCACCGCAAAGGACAACGCTGTTGTCGGTACCAACGGTTCAAGCAATTTTGCTCCCAGCACCATCACAATCAAGGGCGGAACCTTCAACGGAAATATCCAGTCTGCGGTTACATTGCCTGCGGCGTTTACGTTGCAAACAGCGATACCGTAAACATCAACGGCGGCGCATTTAACATCACCGACGGCGTAGGCATTCTGATGCGCGCCGGCAACACCACCATCGGCAAGAATGTTGTTATCAACCTGACCAATACCCGCAAGGTTACCGAAGGCAAGATCGGTGATGCCACGATAAATATCACCACCCCGAGCTATTTGGTGCAGGATGTCAGATCCGGTTATCCCCGAGCTACCGCAGGCTTCACCATCACCAACAACAGCTCCTATAATCTTGTCAGCTACGACAAATAATTATCTAAATCATTTTCCGCTTTCAGACTGCCGATTTAATCCCAAGCAGATCAAGAAACGGACGTTGTTTTTGTCTGCAAAATTATGTTCGGTTCTTTTTTGCCGAAAAATCGAATCGGTAAAAATGCAATTTCGGCAAATCGCCATATTGACAAAATGTCGGGGGTGGTTACAATATATGCATAAATTGTAAACGGCGTAAAGCCTTTGCAATTAAAATTTCAAGGAGGAAGAAATATGAACAGTAAAAATACCAAAAGAGCACTTGTGTCAAGCGCTCTGGCTATGCTCGTTTGCGTAGCAATGCTCATCGGCACCACCTTTGCATGGTTCACCGATACGGCAAGCACCTCGGTCAACAAAATTCAGTCCGGTAAATTGGACGTGGATATTGTGGACGCGAACAACGTGCACATCGACACTCTTAATTTCATCAAAGCGGAAGGCGGTAAGGACGAGGCCATCCTTTGGGAGCCGGGCTGCACCTATAACCTGACGCCCTTCAAAATCGTAAACAACGGAACACTTGCCCTTAAATACAAGGTTGTTGTTTCGGGAGCCGTCGGCGACACCGATCTTCTTGATGTAATCGACTTCAGCTATACCACAGAGGACGGCACTTTCGACATAAACGCCGAGGGTCATCTCGGTGCGGGAGCCTCCACCAAGCTCATCACCATGTCGGGAAAAATGCAGGAAACTGCCGCAACGATTACATGGGTAAAGAGGTCACCGGTATCACAATCACCGTTGTTGCCACCCAGGACACCGTCGAAAATGACAGCTACAACAATACCTATGACGCAAATGCAACATATCCCGTTGTAAATGCCGCCGAGCTTAAGGAAAGCCTTGTAAACGGCGGAACCGTTGCCGTTAATAAGGACATTAAGACCGACAATATTGCAGATAATGCCGATTCGAGAGTTATTATCAGCCAGCCCACCACCCTTAATCTCGACGCAAAATCATTTCTCCCGACAACATGGGAAACAACAACACCAATTTCTGCGCTTTGATTGTCGATGCCGACACCACTATAAACGCAACTGCAAACGGCGGAATTGACACCGGCGTAAACGGCGGTTACGGCATTAACGTCAGAAATGGTTCCAATCTCACCATTAACGGCGGTTATTACTACGGCGGCGGTACTGCGGTTCAGGTTCAGAAGGGAACCCTCACCATCACCGGAGGAACCTTTGCCTGCGAGCCCTACGGCGCTCCCTATTACTATAACTTCCTTCTCAACTGCGTTGACTCGGCGTATAAAGACGGAACTGCAAAGATCATCGTCAAGGGCGGTACCTTTGTGAACTTTGATCCGTCTAATAACTCTGCCGAGGGTGCGGGTACCAACTTTGTGGCCGACGGATATACCGTTACTTCGGAAGTAAAAAGGCAACGATACTTACTACACCGTCGTGGCAAAGTAATTAACTTTA
>VOFB01004417.1_pt1 | contig 10989 bp, 14 predicted proteins | sample 5384141 | NCBI WGS metagenome assembly VOFB01 (sample SAMN12384721, study PRJNA508395) | human gut metagenome | isolation source: healthy gut A | host: Homo sapiens
TTTGGCAGAGAAAAAAATTAGAAATTCTCAAGAAGAGAGAGGAAGAATTGTCCGCATCATCGGCACGGTTCACCATAGTCATGGGCAGACGCCGCATCGGCAAAACCAGTCTGATAAGACGGAATTTTCAAGGTAGGCAATGCCTTTATATATTGGCGAAAAACGAGGCGGAAGCTACCTTCTGCAGTTCTATACAAAGACAGATACAGAGGGAACTTGGTATATCCGTTTATGGCTCGGTACGTTCTATGCGTGATATTTTGGATATTCTTTTTTTCGTATGCCACTCAGAACCAGCTGAATCTAGTGATAGATGAAGTACAGGAGTTCTTTATGTACGCAAGAGTATTTTTGCCGACATGCAAGAATTATGGGATAAATACAAGTCGGATATGAAAATAAACTTCATTACTTGCGGCTCCATTTATTCACTGATGAAAGAACTGTTTGAGGATAAAAATCGGCCATGTATGGACGGATGACCAACGTCTGGACTTGCAGCCGTTCAGCATAGCAACACAGAAACAGATTCTAAGGCATTATCATCCTGCTTATACTCCGGCGGATTTACTTTGTCTTTATATGCTGACCGGTGGGGTGGCAAAATATATAGAAACATTGATGGACGAAGGTGCTTTCAAGAAAGAACGAATGCTTACTTGCTTTACCAATGAATACATGCCTTTTCTTACAGAAGGAATGATTTGATCAATATGGAATTTAGAAAAGAGGGAGCCGTTTATTATTCTATCTTGAGCCTGATAGCTGACGGGAAAAATACATCCGGTGAGATCGACTCAGTTTTAGGTATCACCACAAGTGCCTATCTGCGCAACCTTGAAATCAATTATACCCTTTTGAAGAAGATGCGTCCCATCTTTGCGTCTGAACGGAGCAAGGGGAGTCAAGTACAAGCTGAATGACAATTTTCTGCAGTTCTGGTTCCGCTTTATCTATCCTAACCTTGATTTGGTGGAGAATCACCGGTCGGATTTATTATTGGATATTGTAAAGAAAGGATATGATGTTTATTCCGGTTTGGTATTGGAGCGATATTTCCAACAAAAGTTATGGGAAGAGGAGCGTTTCACGATTATAGGAAACTGGTGGGATTCAAAAGGAGAAAATGAAATTGATATCGTAGCTGTAAACCGTATTGACCGTACAGCCCGGATAGCAGAGGTAAAGATTAACCGGAATAAAATATCTATCTTAGGTCTTGAAAGAAAAAATCCCAAAAACTTATAGGCGAGTTAAAAAGATATCAGATAGAATATACAGGCTACTCATTGGAGGATATGTAAGATACGGAATAAAGGCATTCACACCCCTATTTTATGGTACGCCTATCAGCTGGGAGATACACAATGGATTACAACATGACACGTTTGGAATTGTATATCAGTTCCATCGCTTTTTTCAGGAACCTTCCGGAATAAAGAAATCTTACCCTGGGAAGCTTCATGCCGCTTTCCTTTATAACGACAGGTACAGTTCACCAATGGGCATTTGTTACTGAAATTCCTCATTGACCGGCTTTTTAATAACCCAAACCTAATTGCCACAAGGGTATGACATTCATTTATCCGGCTTCTTCAATGTACAGGCTATAATCTTCAATATTATTACGGCTGGCGCTCAATATGGCGGCAATTTCAGATTCCAAAGTATGGTTGATAATCTGTTGCAATCGCACATCGAAATCACCTTCCAAAGCGAAAGGATAATAACCTCTCTTTAAATAATTAGTAAAATATACCAAGGGGCGGAAATCTTTCGGCAATTCAATTTTGTGTTGCAGGATATCTGATAAAGAGTAAGTATTGATAGAGATACGGTGAAATAGTTGGAGATATCCCTGAAAGAGAGGCTCTGCATTTGATACATAACGGTACGGCGGCTTAAATCGGCCCCCCTTTTATCTGCACACTCTTGCTGTACATATATTTGCTTATTTTGCACTATTAAGGTGCATTTACGACCTACCTGAGTAATGCGGTGAACAACTACTTCGGATGCAATTTCAAGCGGTTGATAAATTCTTACAGGGTGGCTCGCGCGAAGGAGTTGCTGGACGGTAAAGATTGCCCGGTGAGCGAGCTTTTCAGCCGTTGCGGGTTCGCCTCCAAGAGCGTGTTCTATGTGGCGTTCAGAAAAGTAGTTGGCATGACTCCCCTGCAATATATATCGCAGAGTCGGAGTCCTTTTATGATTCAACGCAATTAAGTCCTTTTATAACAATAAACATTTTGAGTTTTTAAATTTATAAATTTAAAGTTTTTCTATTATGAACAAAAAATTTTTAAGTGCAATCCTGTTCGGAGCCTTGATGGTTTCTTCAACAGGAACGTTTGTATCTTGTAAAGACTATGATATACATTGACAGTATATAGTGCTGATGGTGAAAAGGTTATCAAATTACCGACTGCCTCTTCTACAATTACAGAAATCATGATTGGCGATCTAACATTCGGAGCTGTTACCACCACCTCTTCTGCAACTGGGCTTGATTGGGGCTATAAGAGCAATGGAAAGATTGATTGGAAAGGACCCAAAGGAAATATTGCAGCCAACCAGTTGATGATTGGACAAATAGCACCTGCTGAAGGATTATTATCTGTTACTCCTGCCAGTGTGGATTTATCAGGCATGACACTTGAATTAATTGACACAAAAGGTGATATCGCTCCCGTTAATATCGTTGCCACTCCGAATAGTACTGATGGTGCTGCAACCGCTCCTAGACTGCTGCAACTAATGGTAAATGGAATTTAGCTATCACTTTGAAAGTGATGTTACTAAAGATAATATTACAAAAAGTATTTGGTGCATGGGATAATTCCACCTATAATGCAAAATTGTACGCTTTACGTATTAATGGTAAAGTTTATACCGATTATACAATTGCTGTAAAAGTGGCTAAAGATAATGCCATTACAAATGCTACAACAGTTGGAAATGGTATTACTTTGAGTACAACTAACCTGAAATCAATAGGAAACAATCATAACAAAGCACTGGACAACAACAGTAATATTGAAGTACCTGTTGGCTCTTCATCATTAGTTTGCTCAGATTCTAAGTTCTATGATGGTTACATTGCTTTTGAAGGTACTCAGACAGCAAAAGCTGAAAAGTTAGGCGTTTCTGCTAATGGTATGAATCTGTCTATTAAAGAATCTGCAAAAGCAGAAGAAGTGATTGCTACTGTCCATATCATGAGTGTTGACGGAAAGGAAACAACCAAAAACATAACATTGAAGATTGGTGGTGTCAAATCTGATGATACTCAAACTATCGCCGCTACTACTTATGAATTAGGTTTGGATGACAGCGGAGATTTAAATGCTATTGTTGTAGATTTGAAGGATGCCTTCTCTAGCTTGTCTGCTGCTAATGCTGAAGAAATTAAAAGTTAACTCAGATTACTGTTGAAAATGTTAAAGATCAAGTTAATTTCTTGGCAAATGACTTGACTTCTACTAATGTAACATTCTATACTGATAAGGATGGTAAACCTGCTGATAAATTTGTAGATGGATCAGCAAATAATGAAGTAGTATTAGCTAACTCAGATGCTCGCAATATCCGTTGGATGAAGATTGCCGTAAATGGTAATGTTAATGCTAAAGGCTAAGCCAGGTAACTATAATTTGACTTTGACAATCAAGGATCAAAAATCAGGTACTGCCGTTAGCACAATCAAGACAGTTACAATTCCTGTAACAGTTGCTCTGCCTGCTTGGGATAAACTGTTCAAGAACACAACTGCTTGGGAAGATGGTAAGTTTGTTGCCCGTTTGACAGCTTCAGTTGCTAATACACCTGTGGTAAACTTCACAAGAGCATTCCTTCCCAATACAAAAGGCTGCTGCTGGACGGTAAAGATTGCCCGGTGAATGAGCTTTTCAGCCGTTGCGGGTTCGCCTCCAAGAGCGTGTTCTATGTGGCGTTCAGAAAAGTAGTTGGCATGACTCCCCTGCAATATATATCGCAGAGTCGGAATCCTTTTATGATTCAACGCAATTAAGTCCTTTTATAACAATAAACATTTTGAGTTTTTAAATTTATAAATTTAAAGTTTTTCTATTATGAACAAAAAATTTTTAAGTGCAATCCTGTTCGGAGCCTTGATGGTTTCTTCGACAGGAAACTTCTACAGAATGGACTTTAGGAACAACTAAAAAGCCGCTGCAGAAGCTGTTCAAGCATATACTAATAAACTTGTTGTAGATTTGAATGCAACAACGAAGGTAAATGCTGTTGAAGCAGCTGCATTGTATGATATGTATATCTACGTACCGAAATTGAATACGCAGCTTCTGATGTGTTTAATGTTACTGTAGATCAGGCAAAACAAACATTTACTGTAAAACGTAATCCTGATGCATCTACATTGGAAGCATGGTTCCCCATGTATGTATATACAATTGATATTAATGGTACTGTTAAAGTTGCTAATATCAAAAGTGGTATTGTCAAGCAAGATTGACCATTCTGCTTATGAATTAGTTGAGCACAATGTATCTTCTAACGAACCTCTTCAAGATTGACTTGAGCACTATGTATTCTAATTTGGGTAACGATTTGAATACTTGGAAGATTAATGTTAAATTGGCTAATACAGAATACAAACTGTATTCTAAGTATGAAAAATGGTGCTCTGAGCGGAGAAATTAACGTCAATGCAGCTGCATTTACTGAATATGTAGTGAAAGAAGTTAAGGCTAGCAATTCAGGCAATGTATCGGATATCAACGATGCTAAGTTTATACAGGTTAAGGTGGACAATGCCAATGCTACGTATACAGGTAGTGATGGAAATACATATGGTTTGCCTTTGGGTTACTTGATGGCTAAATTTAAAGAATGCTGCAGATGCAGTTGAACACAATCGTTGTTCTGTTAAGTTCGTAGCTCCTACTGTTGCTGATCAATTCGCTATCAGGACTGGTTATGTAAAAGATGACGCTATCAATGCTTATTTCTACTTTACAGATAAGGCAACTGTTGCTGCAAACAAAGTTTGTGGAATTAACTAAATACTTCAGCAAGTTTGATAAGGTCGCTGGAGTAAATTGGGTGAAACTAAGGTCGGTGAAACAAACAAGAAATCTAGCGAGTTGGCTATATTGGTTGGTGATGATAAGTTCGAAACTACTACTTTGCAATTAGATCCTGCTAAGAAGCCTAACAGTCAATTTGAATATGGTTGGTGAAACCTTGAATGTTAAAAGTAACTAACAGTAACTATAAAGATACGAAATGGGTATATTCTAAGACTAGTGATACAGAATATAATTTCAATATTCGTTTGATGAGTCTATTGAACAAGGTTCTATTAAGCCGGTAGGTGCTTCTACAATAACAATTAGCGGTAATGACCTTGTTAAGGGTGCCCAAATTACAGATAAGATGATTATGGGTTATGATTATAACGATAACGGATACAATGTAGTTCCTGACGCATTACCAGAGGATGCTGATGTTGTTGGTGAGTCATGGTGGGCTAATCCACAGGTTGTTAAAGTAACTCCGGGACAAGACGATGATAAATACATCAGAGACTTGGATACCAAACCTGCTACTGGTAAGGATGGTAAGGTAACAGCCAATGGTTACTTCGTAGTGAAGGGTGAATCTATTTCTCAGACTGTAGAAGTGAAGATGCCTGTAACAGTTGAAGATGCTTGGGGTTATACTAAGGTTGAGAAAGTTTCTGTAACCATTAAGAAAGAACTAATCTGATTTCTAATTTGTGAAAGAGTTTTTTGATACTTTTCTCAGAAGAATAAAGGGGTCTGAAAGGACTATAAATAAAAGAGCGGCCAGCAATGACCGCTCTTTTTTATGTTCCAGCACGCACATATATTCTAACGGGTGTAAGTCCCCCCATGTGCCCTGATAACGGGAAAAGCATACAGCCAACGGCAGGGTGTCCATCGTGGTTGGAATCGGCAAACATCTGGTCTGACAGGGAAAAACTTGATATGAAGGCTTAAGGATGTGGATGAGTTTGCATAACAAAACAAAGTCCATAGTTATCAGGAACATCAAAGTAAATCAAGCAGACATAAGATGGAAAAGGAATATGTCCTTAACCGGGGAGGTCTCACGGGCGAGACTGGAAAAGGAATAAGTGGGCCTTGATAATGGAACGTAATGCCATATAATTCTTTATTTCAATGAGAGAGCGGTTTTTATCAAAATAGTTAAACCAGAAACTGATAAAGTTATCCTGTATTTCATATCGGATAGCCAGTGTTCCCTCCTTTGATAGAATAGGGCGTTGGCGTACAATGATATTGTAATCTTCAATCAGTCTTCTCAAATAACCGCCAATGCTTTTATTCCCTAAAGCCGCTTCTATTTCTGCCTGTGTATTTTTGCCATTTGCTATGGCACTTAAAATAGAAAAATAGGTCGCATAATTTTTGCCGAATTCTTCTATTAAAAGATTCTTTCCTTCATCTGTAAACGGGGAGTTATCACGGACCATGAAGTCGATCATTCCATTGATGTTCAATATACGATTGTCACAAAACAATTCAACATATTTGGGTACGCCTCCGGTAAATGTATACAATGCCAACAAATCGTCATTTGTATATGTTGGATGATAATCATGTATAATTTCTCTAAGAACAGGGAGGCTGAAGGGTGAAAGTTCAATAATATTATCGGCACGCCCAAATAACGGCTCTTTATTATTTTGAAAGATCTTATTCATCAAAGAATAAATGGATCCACAGACAATCAGGTTCATTTTGGTCTCTTTTCTGTAACGATAAGTATCGTGTTGAGTATGCAAAGTCCTTATTACTAGAGGGTACGTATTCAGCCAGTTCTCTTTTTAGGAAGTGTGGTTTTGCATCCCAAAGTGTTTTTTATGCCGCATTTCATAAAATTGTAGGCGCATCTCCCTTGCAGTTCCTATATAAAGCACCATCCGGACACAGAAAAAGATTTAAAGTCCTTTTATAACAATAACATTTTGAGTTTTTAAATTTATAAATTTACTTCTTTCTATTGATTTGAAGAGCATGACAGATAAGATGAGTGCTGAAAACCTAGCTGTATTCAACAGAAATGCATTGGTAAATAATACAACATTCACTGTAAAGGATGCTAAGGGCGATGTTGTTGCCGGGTTAAATGGTGCTAAAAGCTGCTACCCTGGTCGCTAAGGGTATCACTCCTTCTTTTCCTTGATAAGGATGGTAAAAGCAGTAACAGACAAGATTGCTGCTGCTACTACTGTGAAATTCGCTATTGATAATGAAAAAGCTGCTTCTAATTTCAAAGTCAATACTCCGTATACTATTGAAGTAGTTTATGCAGGTGCTGATGCCAAATTAGCTGATGCTACTATTAAGTTGACTCTGACATTACCTGCTTTGAAGGATATGTTCGTTCATCAGGATGGTATTTGGGTTAATGATATCGCTAGTGCTTATATGGATGAAGCAGCTAATGAAGGTGGTTCTACTGCTGCAAACAAAGCTGCTATCTATACAATTAAGAATGCATTCAAGAACCTGGCAACAACTGTTGGTACTTCTACATTTGATGCTAACCTTGACAATGCAACCAAGATTGTTGGTGACTATACATCTTATGGCTTGGCAGAATTAAGCAATGTGACTTCTACTTCAGCGAAAGTAACTGATATTACTACATGGACTATTAGATTGAAAGATGATTTGAATACCGATGGTACAAAGGATTTAAATGATAACGGTACTCAGAAGGGTTACAAACAGAATCTGACTATAGTAATCAGTAATGTCAACTACTTAGGATACTGGTCTTATGGCGATGAAACTTATAGCTTCACATTGAAAGTTATGAGTCCGATTTTGGAGGGTAAAGTATACGCTGTAGGTAATGAGGTCGTTATTCCTTCTGCTTCTTTGGATGGATATACAATTAACGACAATCATATCAAGGCTCATACTTACAATACAGAAGTGGTTTACAGTATCTTCTCTGATACAGACAATGGTACTTGGAAGCGTAAAGAAATCAAAGCTGTAACATTTAAGTCTGGTAACGAAGAATTGTTCACAGTTCCGGTAAATGGTACTGAGTATAAAGCTGCAACTGGTACCCGGGTAAGGATGATTACGTAGCAGCTAAGAACGGTTCTCTTACTATAACCAAGGTTTCTGGAACTAGCATTGATACTGAAGTTAAGACTAACATCAAAGTCACCGTAACTGATGCTTGGGGTTATGATCTTGATCAAGAAGTTCCCGTTAAGATTACGGTAAAGAAGGATTAATTTGATTATTTCTAAACTATAAAAATAAAGAGGTTGTGCCTCGGTAGACACAACCTCTTTTTTCTATACAGATTTTACAGAATGTAAAACCTTCTAATAAATACAAACCAAAACTATTTACGAGGTTTAACAACCATCTTCAATGTAATAGTTACATCATGTCCATAGGAATCCTTACAATTAATAGTCAATGTAGAAGGAACATCTTGTTTCGGATTAGAGCCAATATCTGTTTTTATAGCTTCAAAGACATTTGCCTTAGTGAAATCAACTTTGAAGTAGTCTTCTTTACCAGTTGCATCAGAAGTCAACTTAGCACTTTCAATGCTCAGACTTGATCCATAAGCATCTTTAAGTGCTGTACTAAACAATTTATCTATAGCATTAGTACCCCAGATATGTGCAGTGGTAGTGAGCGGCTGCATTATTGCCATAAGTCAAATTTGTTGAATAAGGCAAGTTAGCATTAGCAGCTAATCCTAAATTTTCGCGAGTAGCCCATGCCCAAGTATGTACTTCCGGTTTATAGAAGCAGCAGTAAACTGTATTAAATGTTGCAGCTTCTACTATAACATTTTCATATTCACCAGCACTATTTTTCTTTGAAGAAATCTTACCATAATTGTAAACAACCTTAGTTGCATGCTCTGTCTTATTATCAATATAAGATTTTACAACTTCAATGCTTTGAGCACCGTTTACTGTTACATCTTTATCTTTATCTCCATCTTTTACAGAAGAAGCAAATGTTACATTGTATTGGTCAGCACCTGTACCATAGTTGAAATTAATCAAGTTTTCAATAGGCTATTGCACCCTTAGAACGCTTGACTTGCAGCCCATTATCAGCAATCATATAACAATTATAGATGCCGTCAATTACTTGTTTGTCTTTAATGGAGAAGCCTTGTGCAGTAAAGTGGTTGGAATTTCTTTAGTCATAGTAACATTTAACGTTGCTAATACAAATCCATCCTCATTCTTGATAGTCAATGTACCATTATATTCTTTACCGTCTTCATATTTCTTCCAGTCTACTCCAGTTGGTCTAGTATAAACTTTAACAACTTTGCTGAAATCAACTCTCTCCAAAGCAGCATTTAACATATAGTTTGTATCATAAATCTCATGTCCTTCTGAGTCTACAAAATATGCATGGAATACAGGTTGGTTATTATCAATCTTATCAGTAGTCCATGTGGCTTGATAAGGTGCGGATAATTTACTTAATGTAACAGCTTCTGCTTCTGATTTAGTCATATCTACAAGAGTTGCATCATTTGCAGATGGAGTTACTACCGTAGTTAATAGTTTCAACCATGTAGCAGCTTCTTTACCTAACTGCACATAAAACGCTTTACCATCAGGATCAACTAAAGTACCATCAAAGTTTACAGCATATACACACGGAAACCAATGATATCATCAATGATATTATCTCCATTAATAGTAATTTCTGTAGAAGTACCTTCCACAACGGTATTTAATCCTGTATATTCATAAGATTTCCAAGCATTGATTTCAGAAGGAGCTGACTCTACAGCATTTTGGCTATCTAATGTAACATAAATAGCACGAATATTTTTAGGAGCTTCTACTTCATTATCTTTTGTTGACAATGAAATAGTCAATGCCTTACCTTGAACAGCTGGATAAACAGATTCTCTTTGACGATTATCACCCTTAACGTTTGTATTTGATTTGTCTAAACCAATAACAGTAGTAGATACACCATTTTTTCCATTCTAACTCTTTATATTCTACAGGAGTATTATTTTCAGAAGCAGAATAACGATTGTGTATTTTATTTACATTCTTTTCATTAACAAAGAAGTTCAATCCATTTTGTGGAGTATACGCCTGCCAATCCAAAGTTAAGTCATAAGATGAAATAACTTCTCTTGTTTCAGCAGTAGACAAGGTGTTATTTACCTGTACAGCAAAGAGAATAGATTCAGTATCATTGCCAACTTTGGTTTCTGTTACAGCAGAAAAAGCTTTTTCATCATAATTCTTCAAAGCAACTGTAACTTCCCACAATCCGTTGTTTCCTGCCGCACGGCTTAATAATCCATTATATTTCTCAACTTTCTGAACAGATAAAAATTCATTCAAGTTCTGTCCTTGGCTATTAGTCAAAGAAATCATATCAGGAGTAAGAACCGCATTTGTCGGAGATACACGTACTACAAACTTGTCACCAGTCTGAACTTGTTTACCCTTAGTAAATGTTATAGCATTTGTAATACCTTCACTAAATACGTTTTCTTTTTCAATAGCAGTAGAGAAAGTCAGTCCATCGCCTGTAGGATTAGCAGAATACGAAGCCACCAGTTCTACACTAGTAACCATATCAGCAATCTTACCAACAATGTCTTCTACTTTCTTAGTGGCAGCATCAACTTTCTCTGCCATTTCTTTCAATGCAGCGTCTGTGGATTCTTCTACTTCCTTTTTTCAATGTCGCAATTTCTGCTTGTACAGCTTTGATCGCTTCTGCCTTTGCATCTGCAACAGCCTTGTCTGCAGCGGCTTTTGCAGCAGCGGCAGCATCACCAGCAGCTTTTGCAGCAGTTTCAGCGGCAGTTGCTTTAGCAAGAGCATCGCTTGCATCTTTTGCGGCAGTAGTTAAAGCAGCCTGCAAAGTAGCGATCTGAGAAGTCATGTCCTCCTTAGTCGCCAGTTTGTTAATTTGTTCCTGCAAA
>VOFB01002571.1_pt1 | contig 10987 bp, 21 predicted proteins | sample 5384141 | NCBI WGS metagenome assembly VOFB01 (sample SAMN12384721, study PRJNA508395) | human gut metagenome | isolation source: healthy gut A | host: Homo sapiens
CCGTGAATAATAAACAATAATGCTAAGCAATGGAATTGCTAGTTAAATCCGATTCTTAAATACTGATTCATGATCGTTTCTCCCATGAATACTTTTAACTTACTTAATGAAAAAGAAAACAATCTTCCAGTCAGTCCAAATAAAATTCCAAAGTATGATTACTGATATGATCGTTTTTGTACCAGTTAAATTTATGGTATTTTTAATCGCAACTGAAAATTTTTTCTAACCCCAGGCTATGAGATGTAAATGCTGCTATATGCAGACGCCAATGCTGGCAGTAGTGCTTTCATAATCCATTTTCCGATTACGATTACCTCGATTGCAAAAGAATGTTGCACTTAATGGTGTCTGAAATAACCCTCCAAATCCTGCTGCCATACCGATGACTAACATTATTCTTCCATTCTCTGGGAAGTTTAATTTTCTTCGAGTGCATGAGACAGGGTTGCTCGATCTGAACTGCAACTCCCTTCTCTGCCAGCACTTCCTCCGAATAGATGACAAAAACCATGTTCCTGATCATTACTAATGGAATTAGTAGTAATGGGATGGCATCTGTTTTTGCTGGCCAACTTCGAAAATGAGTTTCATTCCTTTTAGACTTAGTTTACTGAATACGTAATACATTGCTGTGATCACCAGCCCAGCAATTGGCAGGAATGGCAGTAAATATTGATAATGTATGGTCCTGAACTCTGAGATTGCGATCAACACTCTTCCAAACAAAGGCATCGATCCACCTACAATAATTCCTACAACGATTGCCATGATGATATATTTTAGCAGTTGTATAATATAGTCTTTCTTTTGCATTTTCCTAAAATCCTTTCTTTTTTATATAATAAACATCAAACCCCTGTGTTGATAACCCCTGTGGTTTCGAATCTTTCGAGGGAGAACTTCATTCATCTCTTAATAGCATATTTTTATTTTGTGTCAATTTGAATCTGATTCTTCGTAGGGAGAACTTCATTCCTTTTCTTTTTGTTAAGATAGCATATTTTTTTTTTGTGTCAATTTTGTAATTTATTCTAATCTGCCGAAACGCTTCTCTTGCAATATCGGAATTGATTCCTCAAATGTCCCATCCATCGCTAAACATACGTCAACTGATTCTCATGTGCATCATATTTCACATATGGAATCTCTGTTCCCATGATACTTCTTGTCTGAATCTGTATCGAATCCTCGATTGGAACCGTATAAGCAAGTTCTTCTACCTTACTGATCCCATGTTGGATATTCGCCCTCTGAAGGCATGCATACGCTCTTGTAAATGTTGTATCAATCTCTTCCTGTATATCTTTCGCCTCATCGATCAGATCCATCAGCTCACGAATCAGGATATTTCTTTTTTTATCCATCAGATCGTAACCCTGTTTTGCCAATGTAAGAGAATTCTTGGCTGCGATCAGATTTCCTTTGGTCGGGAATTCTCGTGGGTCCATAGTCTCACCACCTTTAGCTTTCCTGCTCTTTTGGCAGGTATTTATCGATGATCTTCGTGTCGATTCGATCCAATTCTTCTCTTGGCAGGATCTTTAATAATTCCCATCCAAGATCCAATGTTTCGATCATGGAACGGTTTTCTTCCGGCCCTTGACCGATGTATCGTTCCTCAAATGCCTTTCCGAATTCCAGATATTTTTTATCAATTGGAGATAACTCATCTTCTCCGATAACAGATGCTAAGTTTCTTGCTTCTCCCACTTTCGCATAAGCGGAAAATAACTGGTTTGCAAGATCCTGATGATCTTCTCTTGTGTATCCTTCTCCAATTCCATCTTTCATCAGACGAGAAAGCGATGGCAAGACACTGATCGGTGGGTAAATGGACTGTCCGTTTAAGTTACGATCCAGTACGATCTGCCCTTCTGTAATATAACCAGTTAAGTCAGGAATCGGATGAGTAATATCATCATTTGGCATAGTTAAGATTGGTAACTGTGTGACCGAACCTTCTGCTCCTTCGATGATTCCTGCACGTTCGTAAAGTGTCGCTAGTTCACTATATAAATATCCTGGATATCCTTTTCTGGATGGAATCTCTCCTTTGGATGAAGATACCTCACGCATCGCTTCCGCAAACGATGTCATATCTGTCAGGATAACTAAGATATGCATATTACAGTCAAATGCAAGATATTCTGCTGCAGTTAAGGCTACTTTTGGTGTGATCAATCGTTCTACAACTGGGTCATTTGCAAGATTTAAGAACATACATACATGATCTGCAACACCACTTTTCCTCAAATGTCTTCTGAAAGAAATCTGCAACATCATGTTTGACACCCATTGCTCCAAAGACTACCGCAAATGGCTCATCTGAACCATCACCAAGAGATGCCTGTTTTACGATCTGAGCTGCTAACTGATCGTGTGGAAGTCCGTTCCCTGAGAAGATGGGAAGTTTCTGTCCACGGATCAGTGTTGTTAATCCGTCGATTGCTGAAATACCTGTACGGATATAGTTTCTTGGATATTTTCTGCGAACTGGATTCAATGGAAGTCCATTGACATCTCGCTTGACATCGGTGATCAGTGGTCCTAATCCATCGATTGGTTTCCCGATTCCGTTAAACGTTCTTCCTAGCATATCTGGTGCAAGAGAGACTTCCATCGGATGTCCGGTTAATTTTGTTCTTGTATTATCAAGGGACATATTTTCCGTTCCCTCAAATACCTGAATAACCGCTTTATCTTCGTATAATTCAATGATCCTTCCGATCTTTTTCGTTTTTCCATCAACCGTAAATTCAACGATCTCATCAAAAAATGCATCCTGTACTCCTTCCAGAATGACAAGCGGACCATTGATGCTGCTTAGTCCTAAATATTCAATTCCCATAAAATGACCGCCTCCTTATGCATTCTTTTCCAGTACTGAGTCATAGAAATCATCAATCTGTTTATGGTAGAGATCAAGTAATTGCAGATTATCATTCGGAACATCGTATTTGATCGCAATGACTTTCTCAAAGATTCCTTCTGCTTTTAGCACGCTCATTGGCATTCCTCTCGCTACAAGTTCCCTGCTCCTTTGATACAGATATAAAATAACTTCCATCATTTTAAATTGCTTCTCCATGGACACACAAGTGTCATCTTTATGGAAAGCATTTTTGCTGCAGAAATCCTAATCGGATCACCCTTGCGATCTCTAACGTTAATTTCTGATCATCGGGAAGAACATCTCCACCGATCAGTTTTACGATCTCCATCAAACTGCTTTCCTGATTTAAGATCGCCATCAGACGATTTCGATAGTCCACAAAATTGGGGGATACATGATCTCTATACCAGCCGCCGAGATCTGTCAGATATTCACTGTAACTCGTTAACCAGTGAATTGCTGGGAAATGTCTTGCGTAAGCCAAGGATTTATCAAGTCCCCAGAAGCAGCGGACAAATCGTTTGGTATTCTGTGTAACTGGCTCAGAGAAGTCTCCTCCCTGTGGAGATACTGCACCGATGATCGTTACAGAACCATCCGTTCCATTTAAGTTATGCATCATTCCAGCTCTCTCATAAAAAGCAGATAATCTGGAAGCTAAATATGCCGGAAATCCTTCTTCTGCTGGCATCTCTTCCAGACGACCGGATAATTCTCTTAACGCTTCTGCCCATCTTGAGGTAGAATCCGCCATAATCGCGACATCATATCCCATATCACGGTAATATTCTGCCAGCGTAAGCCCTGTATAAATAGATGCTTCACGCTGCTACCGGCATATTGGATGTTGGCGATCAGTGTTGTTCGGTCCATCAATGGGTTTCCACTCTTTCGGATCTACTAATTCTGAGAATTCTTCCAGTACCTGCGTCATCTCATTTCCACGTTCCCCGCATCCGATATAAATAATAATATCCGCATCGGACCATTTCGCAATCTGATGCTGTGTCATTGTCTTTCCAGTACCAAAACCACCTGGAATTGCTGCAGTTCCACCTTTAGCAATCGGAAACATTGTATCCAGTATTCTCTGGCCTGTTACCAGTGGCACACATGCCGGAATCCTGTCGTGAACAGGTCTTGGAACCCTGATTGGCCATCTCTGGATCATTGTTAACTGTTTTTCCGTTCCATCGTCCAATCTTAACGTGATCATATGATCCTTGATCGCATGTTCTCCATCAGATGCCACAAAAGTAACCGTTCCTGTAAGATCTGGCGGCACCATGCATTTGTGTACGATGGCTCTTGTTTCCTGCACTTGGGCATAGATATCACCGCCATGAAGAATATCTCCTTCATTGACAACTAATTTTGTGTCCCACAATTTCTCCATATCAAGTGAATCTACGCTGATACCTCTTGTGATAAATGCACCTGCATTTTCTGCGATTCCTCTCTAAGGACGTTCAATTCCATCAAAAATGTTATCAAGAATTCCGGGAGCTAATGTGACGGATACTGCCTCCCCGCTTGCTTCCACGATCTCACCCGGTTTTAATCCTGATGTTTCTTCATATACTTGAATCGTCGTACGGTCTTTATCCAGAGAAATGACTTCTCCAACTAATTTTTCTTTGCCGACATAAACCATTTCTGACATCTTAAATCCAGTATTTCCAGCCAGATAAATGACAGGTCCGTTAATTCCATAAATTGTTCCAGTCTTACTCACCTGTCACACCCCCTTTAAAGGTAAATTCTTCGTATCCTTTCTCCAAAGCACCTGAAAATGAATGATCGATCAAGATATTTCTTCCCGGAATAATCGAACGGATTCCTCCAAGAAAATCTTCTTCGCTGACTGTTACTGTCATTCCAGTTCGTTTTTCGAGGAATTCTTTTTTGTCCTCATCCGAACTGTTAATATAGATTGTCAATGGATTCCCATCTGCGAATCTCGCCGCTTTTGCAATATAGGATACAAGTAATTCTTTATACGCTTCGGTTTTCATGTATTCTTCTGCCATTTCCCGGACTTCCTCAAACAATTTATTTTTTAATTCATTCTGCACTCGGCTTAATTGTCTTCGAAGTTTTAGCTGCCCTTTGGATGTTACTGTATTTAACTGCTGCCTTGCCGATGCTGTTTCGGTCTTGATCCTCGTATCTGCCTGCATCACAGCTTCTTGTTTATGTGTTTTGAACACGCCTTCCAATGCCTTCTGATGCTGATCTATGATTTCATTTCCTCTGGCTCTTGCTTCTTCCATGGCAGCTTCTCTGATATGTGAAATCTTTTCTTCTACTGTCAATGTTGTCACCTTCCTTCTACAGCCGGCTTACAATTTCAATCCAATCGCCTCATTGACATAAGACGTGATAAAATCTTTCTTCCGTCCAGTTCCGTGCCTGTCAGGAATCTCGATCAGAAGCGGCATTTTCCGCTCCAGCTTGATCTCGTCGATCAATTCTGAAATTCTCTTCCAAATTTCTCTGTCAAAAGCACGATCCCAATCTCTGGATCACTCATAGCTTTCTCGATTGCTTCTTTTAATTCATCCCTTTCATGAACTACGATCCCATCAACCCCGGCTAACCGCATTCCTGTCAATGTATCTACGTTATCGCTGATCAAATACATCTTCATAATTATCACTTCCTGATCTATCCAAGTTTACCAATGATCATAAATGAAATGATCAATCCATACAGACATACACCTTCTGCCAGACCTACGAAGATCAGTGATTTACCTAAGGCACTTGGATCTTCACTGATCGCTCCTAAAGCTGCGCTTGCGGCACTCGCTACGGCGATACCACCACCAACACAAGAAAGTCCTGTTGATAATGCTGCTGCCAGATATCCAAGTCCTGTAGCCATTCCTGCATCAGAACCTGCTTGTGCTGCCTGTACCGGATCTGTGACAAACATCATCACTCCGGCGATCACAATGATCCCGAAGAAGAAAAAAGCGTTAAATGCAATACTTCGTTTATAACGTTTCTTTGTTCTCTCTCCATGAAGAAAATAACCAAATGGAATAAATATACTTAAGATTAATGCTGCGATGATCGCTAATTTGATTGCTAATGTCATAACCGATACCTCTAATTTTCCTTGCCTGCATGATTGTCATACGGATGGAATTCTCTTCCTGATCCCGTATAGAAACGACTGAACATTTCATAATATTCCAGACGCAATACCTGAATTCCGACAACCAGACCTTCTAGTCCACACACGATAATATTTCCAAGAACAATGATGATCCAGTTTGGATTTCCTGCTCCATCTGTGATCCCTCCGAGCATCAGAACAACTTCCATCATAGCCGCATGGCTCACTGCAAATGCCCCGATACGCACAAATGAGATCGTGTTAGAGAAGAAACTTAACATCGTCTCGAACAATTCAAAAAATCCCTGCACCAGAAACATTCCAACGCCGCCTTCTGCTTTTGGTTTCTTTCCTTCCACGAGCTGTCCTAATGGTTCTTTTAATAAGAACATGATCACTGGAATTCCAAGGAAAATGATCATCATGATATTTCCTGGTGTTTTATGACCTGTCATATAAAGCACGATCGTTAAGACAAGGAATCCATAAAATACAAGTCCTGCAACTCCATTTGGGCTGAAGAATAAATTTTCTTTATCCCCACGTTTCTTTGCATTGATGATCTGAAACACCATCGCAAGCAGGATCAGTGCCATACCAAATGCAACTGCCACGATAAATACAGTATTTAACTGCCCAACAAACGGTAATTTCATCATCGCATGCATTGGCGATAACCACATTGGTTTAATGATCGTTCCTTCAAATCCAAAGAAGCTTCCAAACATAAATCCAAAGAATGTAGAAAAAATTCCGGCAACAGAAATGATTCCTGCTAGATTCCATTTCTTGATCTTATATAGTAATCCCCCGCCGATAAACAAACACAATCCCTGACCAACATCGCCAAACATGGCGCCGAAGATAAAGGTATAAGTAAGCGCCACAAAAATGGTTGGGTCCATCTCATCATGGGATGGCAGTCCATACATTCTGATAAACATTTCAAATGGTTTGAAGAATTTGGGATTCTGTAATTTCGTTGGTGGATCACCGAAGAATTTTTCTCTTCCTTCTTCAACAATGATCGTGATCCTATCATCATCTTTTGTCTCCTCAATAAATGCCTGTGTATCTTTTTCACTCATCCATCCACAGAGAATGTAGTAATCTTCCTGTTCTTCATTTTCCATACAGGCTGCCATTTTACGCACATCGAAGTTATTGGATAATTCTTCTAACTTATATCTCGCTCCTCGAATCTTCTTTGCCTTGACTGATAAGAAATCTTTCATCTGTTTCTGGACATTTTCGATTTCTTTTTCAATCTCATCGATCTGATTTCTTAAATTTCTGCAAATCTCTGCCGGCATTCCTTCGTAATCGTCTGGAAGTGCGATATTTTCAAAATGCAGAGATTTAAAGGTAGAATCAATCTTTCCCATCTCCTTATGTGCCGCAAAATAACATCCATACACATAATTTTTCATTTCGGTTCCTTCTAAAAAAATTGCATTGAGATCATCGAATAAATATTTTTCAAGTTTCTGATAATACTCTACGTTTACTCGTCGAATCTGACTTTCATATATTGATAGCCATAAACTTCTTTTAAATTTAACTCTAAAGGCTGAAACGGTTCAAGTTCATGAAGTTTTTTCTAATAATTCTTCTTTCTGCTTCTTTAACCGGTCTTCCCTTGCCTTAAGGTCCAGATAATCATGATTGAGATCCCTGATCATTGTCAGGATCTCATCTGCCGTAAGAGATGTATCCATCTCTCCTTTTGGCTGTGCAAGCATCAATACATACTGTTCCGCTTTAGAAAGCGGTTCTTTGTAAGATTCACATCCATAAACGGCATGAGGTTATCTGTCGTTTTCAATTCTGTGATCGCATTTTCCAGCTGCATTTCGTATTTGGAAAGGTAAGATGCACTTACCCTGTCAATATCAGTTCTCGGTCCGGAAATGCTTAAGAATTTCATCTTTACGATCATGATGCATTACCTCCTTGACGTCGTTGCTTTTGCACCAGATACTGTAATGTCTCCCGTTGTGATAATCCATAGCGAATACATTCTAGTGCCGTGGTGATCTTATAAATCTCTTCCTCCTTTAAAAATAAATATTGTTGTATACTTGCCAGAGAATACGGATGGTTTCTGTAAGCGATCGTTAAGATATGTTCCACACATTCATTCACAATACTCTCAATCTGCACCTGTTCTCCGAACTCATATTTCTTTCCGTAATAAGTTTCATTTAATCTTCTTCTGAATTCTTCCACTGATGGCGCTTCGACCAGATCTTTAAATTCCTGATTCGAAAGTTTATGTTGAATCGGAATTAACAATGTGTAAATATCTGGTGCGAGCATATGGTAATATTTCTTTGCTCGGTAAATCCATTGAAGATTTAATAGATCGATCTTTGCTCCTAATTCTTTAGTCAGCATTTCCTTATCTTTTTTATCCCAATTTCCCTTGCGTTCTTTCCACATCATAGAAAAATAATATAAATCCAATGCCAGTTCATAATCCGCTAATGTCGATGCCCTGACTGTCGGATTCTTGACAGTGGTGCGTAATATTCTGTATTCTTCAGGTAATCTACCAGATGATCAATATTCTTTGCCGTCACTAAGCTGGTCAATCCGTATCTTTGAATATTTATCAAAAAATGGCTTTTTGTAATTCAGATCAAATGGTACATTACTGTGATTAAATACAATTCTTAAGCAATATCGAACCAAATCTACTTCATACCGCTTCATAAAGATCTTTAAAAATCTTTTTGCTGCATATCTGCGAAACGATAAAGTCTTGTGTAATCATCATATAATGACTGGATCAGGACTTTTTCGATATTACCTCTGTGATACAGTGATTCATCCATCTGTGTGATAAATTTTCCGTACGATTTTGTCTGTTTCAGATATTCAATGATATCTGTCACTGTATCCATAGAAGCCAGCTGTTCATAATCCTGTGGTTTTAAAAGCTTTGCACGCATTGCTGCGACTTTCGTCACAATTCCGCTGTAGCGCATCACATCTCTCAATGCTATCGCCTCCTATACTTTGATCACCCGCTCTAATATCTGTTTTGCATATTCGCTGTGATGTTCTTTGAAGGCTTGTTTTAAAGATTCTATTTCATTGTTATTCTGTTCTTCTTGTTTCTTTAGAAGTTTTTCCATGTTTGTTGCAAGATCCGACTGAATCTTTAATATCTTTTCGTTCGTCTCCTTTTCCATATCTGCATCAAATGCATCCCTCTTTTTCTGCATCTGCATTTCCATCTGATGCTTTTTGTTCCTGTGCATTATCTACGATCGCACGCGCTGTCTTTTCGATCTCTGAAAGTTTCTCTGCTATTCTTTCCATCAGTAAAACCTCCTTTCATACCAACCATTGTAGTCCTTTCTATTTATTTTTGCTAGTATTTTATCTGTTTTTTTGCGTTATTTAGCAATTATTCACAATTTTTTGACAGTTTTCATGCAATGTTTTACAATCTGTTGTATTATTATTTAAAATGATCGACCTTCCCACAATAATTTGCGATCGTCTTGATCAACACCTCAGATTCCAACGGTTTCGCCAAATGCTCATTCATTCCCGCTTCCAAAACTCTCCTACGATCTTCCGTAAATGCATTCGCTGTCATCGCAATGATCGGAATATCTCTGGCATTTTCTTTATTGCTCCATCTTATATATCTCGCTGCTTCTAATCCGTCCATCACCGGCATCATCACATCCATTAAAATAATATCAATTTCTCCTAGTTTCGATTCTTTGAAAATTTCCAATGCTTCTTTTCCATTAAATGCCTTAATTACATTCGCCCCGGCACTCTCCAGAACAAATTCTGCAATTTCCATATTCAATTCATTATCTTCGGCAAGCAATACATTGACACCCTTGATCGATGCTTTTTTATCTCTTTGTCTTAAGTTCTTCGTGCTTTTATATTATGATCGATCTGAAATGGAAGCTCAATATAAAACGTCGTTCCCACACCTTGCTCACTCTCAAATGAGATTGTTCCTCCCATTTTCTCTACAAGACTTTTTGTAATCGGCATCCCAAGTCCCGTTCCACCATAAACTGTTCGTGCCCCTGCTTTTTCCTGTGCAAATGGCTCATAGATCGTCTTTTGGAATGATTCACTCATTCCAATTCCAGTGTCTTCACATTTAAATCGAATAATAATAGTATTATAATTTTTCTGAATTTCATTAAATTCTATGCAGATCTTTCCATTATCTTTGTTATATTTGATCGCGTTTGTTAAAATATTCATCACAACTCTTTTTACATGCACTGGACTTCCGATCAAATCTTCATGAATCACGTTATATTTATGTACAACTATATTAATTCCTCTCTCTAGCCTGTTTTTCAATAACCATTCGAATCTCTTGAAACAATTGAAAGAAATTAAAACTTCTTCTCCAGGATCACTTCTTCCGATTCCAATTTTTCCCATATCCAAAACTTCATTGATCAATTCTAGTAAGAAGCCTGATGCTTCCCATATTTTTTGCGGCATTCTGATTGTTTTTCTATATCACTTTTATAATAATCTCCAACTTCTACCATTCCCCGGATTCCATTGATCGGTGTCCGGATATCATGGCTCATTCTTTGCAGAAATTCTGTTTTGGCAATATTGGCTTTCTTTGCTTCTTTTGCTGATTTTTCTAATTCTTTTTATACTCTTCTTCTCGTTGTTTCTGAATGCGTTCATATTGTTGGATTGGATCTTGCTTTGATCGTCATTAAGATTGCCACAAAAATTCCATATAAAATAACCGCTATTCCAATGTTACTCGTCAATGTTTTTACAAGATTCCTGTCTTCTGCATACACGTAAATATAATAATTTTCGTCCCTTATCAAGACTTGTAAAATATTGTTTGATACCGTTTCGAATGATTGCAAACTGTCCTACTTTTACACTTTGTCGATCTCATTAATAACAATCTTCCTGTACCTTTGTATCAATTAATTTTTCATCATT
>VOFB01001604.1_pt1 | contig 10961 bp, 10 predicted proteins | sample 5384141 | NCBI WGS metagenome assembly VOFB01 (sample SAMN12384721, study PRJNA508395) | human gut metagenome | isolation source: healthy gut A | host: Homo sapiens
AACGGATCGAATCGGCAACAGACAAATCGACAGGACGAATCAAATTTTGACCGTAATAGGGATTGTTTGTTTTTTTCAATCCAGGGTCGTTGTAACGCAAATCTTCCATCCGTCTCCAGCTATCGTGGTTGAAAGGACCGCGCAAATCGTTTTTCTCTTTTTTCCCCCCAGATTTCATACTGATAATAGTTCGTCGGACGGCACGTACCGATACCACGTCCATATTTCGTATCATTATCAATTTCTGTATTTTTATCAGCTTCATCTGGTGCAATAGCTGTACCCGTCTTTCCGTCCGGTGTCTTAATCGCTCCCCCCTTCGCCCAATATGGCAATGCATTACGCATTGTATAGATACGGTTATCCTTATCCAGCGGTGTTGTTGTAGGATGAGCGACCACATACATGATACCCTCGGTGTTACTCATATCAATTTTTGCCTCCACACTGTGCAAGTCATGCATTAAATTGGTGTTCGGTTTCGTCTGGTTGCCCGTGAAACGCCCTGTCATCAACGGATGACGCCCGACTACTTCTTTCCCAACCGCTATGGCTCTATCAAAATCACCAACAGCCATGCATATCTTCATTAGCAAAACGCCACAAGCATCCTTATTAGCTCGTCCGCGAGGTTGAACCTCTGGAACCCATTGATAGGCGAACTCCAAATCTTTCTTACATTGCTCCAAGATGCTCCACCGATCGTAGCTATAGAAGTCCAACTTCGGCTCGGTGATTTCTTTGTCCAAATAAGGGACATCGCCAAATTGATGCGTCAACTTATAGTAGCGATAAGCTCTCTGAAAATAGGCGGCTCCCCAACACAGCATTCCTCTCTGCTTCATCTTTATACTCGGCACCATCCAAACGACTAATGGCTATATTAGCATATTTGATTCCTTTGAATCCCTCTTCCCAATACCATTTGTTTTTACCTTTCATATCGTTTTTCGTACGGGAAGGTAACATTTCGTTATCCAAATCAACCAAAGAACCACTTTCATCTGTTTTCCCATGGACTGCGATATCGGTCAAATACATTTCCGTCAAAATCGGAGCACCATCACCAAAAAACTCATGGCGCATATTACGTTCACAGGCTGTCAAAGCTGCATAAAGTCCAGCAGCATCCACATATGTATTTTCAGGTGAATAGAAAGAAAGGGGCTTCGGATCCAACCAATCACTACATGAATTTAACATTGGAAGGACTGCCAGCGCCAAAATCATACACTTTTTCTTATTCATATTCTTCTACGTTTATCAATTTAATTACAAAGTAAAGTTCACACCAAAATTCACAGTGCGCAAAGTTGTATCACCACCTTCCGGATCACCAAAATCCCAACCGGTAATCACAAACGGATTGCGGACGGCCAAAGAGAAACGCATATTTTGCACAGAAAACTTTTTCAGCAGATTATTAGGCACACTATATGAAAGCGTAATATTCTCCATACGGACAAATGTTTTCTTCACATAATTGTTTCCTTTATTGGTAGAACCAATACGTGCATAGTCATCCGTCGGGTTGTCTTTGGTCCAACGTGGAATATCGACAATCGTGTAACGGTCATACATCCCCCCTGTATTAGCAGCCCGGTTGAACGTACCATATTGCCCTATATGCGAATACATCATAAATGAAAGGCTCAAATTCTTGAAGAATACAAATTCATTACGCCAAGACCACACATAGCGGGGAGTTTTATAACCTTGAAAAGTTTTATCTTTCGTATCCAAAACTCCGTCTCCATTTTGGTCGACATATTTAAAGTCTCCAGGTTTGTTTCCGTACTTGGAAGCTTCCTCCTCTTCTCCTAACTGCCAAACACCATCACGTTCGTAATCCCAAATCTGCTCTGTATCATGGCCTATAAACCACTGGTTTTCATAATCATCGGCTTCTTTATATCCGATTACGTTACCCGCTTCATCCTTCACTTCCTCGACATCACCGTAAAGATGCTTGATCTTACGACGATTAAAAGAGAACGTTCCGGTCGAATTCCATGAAAAATTGTCACGATTGATCAAATTGGCGTTTAACGAAAGCTCAAAACCTCGATTGGTCAAAGCTCCTAAATTGGCCATTACACTTGCATATCCCAAGATGGAAGGTAGTGAACGGTTAACCAGCAAATCGTTTGATTCAGCCATATAAGTTTCCATACTACCACTCAATTTATCACCAAACAAAGAGAAGTCCAAACCTATATTGTAAGAAGCCGTACGCTCCCATTTTAACGAACTGTTCGGCATACGATTGATATATACCTGAGATGTCAGATATACATTTCCGTTTGGATCAACATAAGTATAAGCACCGGAATTCGATTGTGCCAATGCTTCATATTGGCCAATATCACGGTTACCGTTCTGTCCCCAAGAAAAACGCAGTTTACCATAATTCAACCAATCAGAAGTTTTTTCCATGAATTTTTCGGACGTGAATACCCAACCCAAAGCAACAGCCGGAAATACAGCATGCGGATTCATACTCCCGAATGCAGAATAACCGTCACGACGCACAGAAGCAGTCAGCATATACTTGTCCTTGAATGAGTAAAACAGACGTCCCATCAAAGCATCTCCGGTTTTATATGTATCTTCGCTAGAAACGGAAGGAGCAGTACCGGCACCAATATTATGAAAGCCTAATATGTCACTCGGAGAATAAAGTTTATTCTGGGCTACGGTTTTCCACCATTGACCTTTTTCGGCATTCTGCAAAAAAGTGGCTTCAACTCGATGATCTTCACCGAATTCTTTCTTCCAACGAAGAATATTATCAACCTGCCAATTAAATGTTTTTTCATTTTTACGCTCTGAACGACCTCCATCTCCAGCCCATTCCGGATGTTCTGCTGACTCATGATTCATATATTCATACCAGTGATAACGAGGCGTAAAGTTCATCTGATATTCGAATCCAAACGGAAGTTTTACGATTGCATACAGATTGGCATTCAAATCATGGTGAATGTCACGTCTGTCACGATACAAGTTATCGAAGAACGGATTCTTTGTATTATTATCTCCAGACGGATACATACGATAAGGACTGTCAAGAATATCAATATCATTTGTGGTAAATGGTGAGTTATGTTCGCGCTGCTCCACATCAGCAGCCAAATAACCACCTAAGCGAGTCGCGAACTGAGCGTTCAAACCCACTGTCAAGAAAGAAGTCACTTTGGATTCCAAGTTCAAACGGGTACGCAAATTACGATAACGATCTCCCACTTTTACACCTTCTCTATCAGCATATCCCATTGACCAATAATAACTGAAATCTTCTTTACGATTGGAAAGGCTGACCGTATAATCCTGTTGTAGACCAGTCTGATAAACAATATCATCCCAATCAGTCTCCACTCCATTCAAATAGTTTTCGATTTCAATCGTTTTAAAATTCAAACGGGTCAACCATTTATTAATCATAGTTTTTTCATCAGGCAATGCAGAAACAGGTGTCTGTTGGTCATAATTGTACCAAGCCAACGGATCTATGCCTGCTGCTGCTAAATTTCTCGGATCAGCAAACTTTCCCGGCTGTGCAACCATTTCGGCTTCAGTCATCAAACTTTCACCATATTCCTGTCTGAATTTGATAAAACCGGCACCATCTACTGTTTTAGGTAAACGAGCATTGCTTACCATACCAACATTAGCATTAAATGAAATAACCGGCTTACCCGTTTTACCTTTTTTAGTTGTAATGGCTACTACACCATTAGCAGCCTTGGCACCATAAACAGCAACCGAACTGGCATCTTTCAAAACATCGATACTTTCAATATCCATCGGGTTGATGTCCTGCAACGAACCATCATAGATCACACCGTCAAGAACCAGCAAAGGTGAAGAACCAGCTTTCAAAGAGTTCTTACCACGAACTTGCAGATCAGCTGTGCCAGCAGCATCAGTCGACATTGAAATTGATAAACCGGCAGCACTAGCACGTAACAAATCTTGAACTGAACGAGGCGCTTCAACCTCCATCTTCTCCGCTTTCACACGCGAGATCGCCCCCGTCAAGTCCTTCTTCTTGGCCGTGCCGTAACCGATCACAACCACTTCTTCCAGCTCTTCCGTGTCTTCTTTCATCGTCACGTTGAGCGTTTTCTGATTCCCCAACCGGAATCTCTTGGGAGATATAACCGATGTAAGAGAACACTAGGATGGTTTTGCCCCCCTTTTACAGAAACACTGTACTTACCATCCACATCCGTGATGGAACCATTGGTCGTCCCCTTTTCCATCACGTTCACGCCAATCAGAGGTTCACCCGACTGGTCTTTTTACGACACCGGTAATCGTCACATTCTGAGCAAAAAGACTGGGTAACAAACAGCCCTAACAGAATTGAAATCAAACCGAATCGTAGCAAAAATTCAATTTACACTTTTGCATTTTGATTTTAGGTAATATATTAGACATAAAAAATCACAACAAAAATTCCACTAAGACATTAACTGTCTGCAGAAAACCTAAAGGAAATATTTGAGAATAAAAACAAAGACATCATGATATTACATTTAATTCTTACTTCAGTTCTTAAGGAACTGTGGTGTGATAAATCGTTTTTTTTGTGTTTAAATAAAAATTAAGTTTGCATTTTCTAAATAAAGTGTGTATGTTTGCGGCCACAAATAACAAAAACTTGAGTGATTTTTAATTTTTGATCTACAAATACCACAGTTCCTTAAGAACTATAGAATAATAAAGGCCTATAACATTTCATGCATAACCCGTCATATCTTTCACATGACGGCAAATGTCTAAACTGACGTATTGTCACACTTCCTGCCACCTGAACTTTTACAAACCGATCCTTGTTACTTTGGCATATGATTTGTAGAACAGTTAATGCAGCTCGAAAGAGAAAAGCAAGTACAGGAAAATAATAACAATTAAAATAATAGAAAATTATGGGAAAAATTATCGGAATCGACTTAGGAACAACCAACTCTTGTGTTGCTGTAATGGAAGGTAACGAACCGGTTGTAATTGCAAACAGCGAAGGTAAAAGAACGACTCCTTCAATCGTTGCATTCGTTGAAGGTGGTGAACGTAAGGTAGGTGATCCTGCAAAACGTCAGGCTATCACCAATCCTGAAAAAACTATATTCTCTATCAAACGTTTCATGGGTGAAACTTATGACCAAGTACAAAAGGAAATCAATCGCGTTCCTTATAAAGTAGTGCGTGGTGATAACAACACACCTCGTGTAGATATCGAAGGACGTCTGTATACTCCTCAGGAAATCTCAGCGATGATCCTGCAGAAAATGAAAAAGACAGCTGAGGATTATTTGGGACAGGAAGTAACGGAAGCCGTTATCACAGTTCCTGCTTACTTTAGCGACGCTCAACGTCAAGCGACTAAGGAAGCTGGTGAAATTGCAGGCTTAACCGTACGCCGTATCGTAAACGAACCGACTGCCGCTTCTTTAGCTTATGGTTTGGATAAGACGAACAAAGACATGAAGATCGCCGTATTCGACTTGGGTGGCGGTACATTCGATATTTCTATCTTGGAATTAGGAGACGGTGTGTTTGAAGTAAAATCCACAAACGGTGACACTCACTTGGGTGGTGACGACTTCGACCATGTGATCATCGACTGGTTGGCTGAAGAGTTCCTGCGCGAAGAAGGCGTCGACCTGCGTAAGGATCCGATGGCTTTGCAACGTTTGAAAGAAGCGGCCGAAAAAGCTAAGATCGAATTGTCAAGCACGACTAGCACGGAGATCAACTTGCCGTATATCATGCCGGTAAACGGTATTCCAAAGCACTTGGTTAAGACTTTGACTCGTGCTAAATTCGAACAGCTTGCAGACAGTCTGATCCAGGCTTGTATCGAACCATGCCGTCAGTCTTTGAAAGATGCAGGTTTGAGCACTTCCGACATTGACGAAGTCATCCTCGTAGGTGGTTCGACACGTATTCCGGCTGTACAGGCCATCGTTGAGAAGTTCTTCGGCAAGGCTCCGTCAAAAGGTGTTAACCCGGACGAAGTGGTAGCGGTAGGTGCAGCTATCCAGGGGTGTACTGACCGGAGAAGTAAAAGACGTCTTGTTGCTGGACGTTACTCCGCTGTCATTGGGAATCGAAACACTGGGCGGTGTAATGACTAAATTGATCGAGTCTAACACGACCATCCCGACCAAGAAGTCCGAGACATTTACGACTGCCGTAGACAACCAGCCTTCTGTAGAAATCCACGTATTGCAGGGCGAACGTTCACTGGCTAAAGACAACAAATCGATCGGCCGTTTCCACCTCGACGGAATTCCAGCCGCACAGCGTGGCGTTCCTCAGATCGAAGTTACTTTCGATATCGATGCAAACGGTATCTTGAATGTATCGGCTAAGGATAAAGGCACCGGAAAAGTACAGAGCATCCGTATCGAGGCTTCCAGCGGTTTGAGCGACGACGAGGTAAAGCGTATGAAAGAAGAAGCTCAGGCTAATGCCGAAGCAGACAAGAAGGAAAAAGAACGCATCGACAAACTGAACCAGGCCGACAGCATGATCTTCCAGACCGAAAACAATTGAAAGATCTTGGCGACAAGCTTCCGGCAGACAAGAAAGCTCCGATCGAAGGTGCCTTGAACAAATTGAAAGAAGCTCACAAGGCTCAGGATATCGCTGGTATCGATGCAGCTATGGCAGAACTGAACAGCGTATTCCAGGCAGCAAGCCAGGAAATGTACAATGCCCAGAACGCCCAAGGTGGCGCACAACCGGGTCCTGACTTCGGTCAGCAGGCTGGTGGCAACGCCGGCAACAACAAGCAGGATGGTGGTGTAACGGATGTTGACTTTGAGGAAGTGAAATAAACATATATTTTCACATAACACAAAAAGCGATTGCCGGTTATTTCCGACAATCGCTTTTTGTGTTCAAACCGAAATCCTATCAGGGAAATATCACTTGATCTCAAACGTATCCGCGTCCTTCCATGCAGGAAACTTCCCCCTTAGATCTTCCAGGTCTGCACGGGTAAGCGTACATGTGCGAGTGACCTCCTCACGCTTGCCGGCATCCGCCAGCTTTTTCCCTTTCGGAGAGAAGATCATGGAATCGCCCCGGTAAACAAAGCCCTTACCGTCGATCCCTACCCGGTTCACCCCGCAGACATACGCCATATTTTCCATTGCACGTGCCTGGAGCAACGTCTTCCATACTTTTTTACGCGCCTCGGGCCAATTGGCCACATAAATCAAAAGATCATATTCGTTATTTACGTTGCGGCTCCAAACCGGGAAACGCAGGTCATAACAAACCTGCAAACAGATATTCCAGTCCTTATACCGTACGATCGTCCGTTTATCCCCGGCTGTGAAATGCTGGTCTTCGCCCGCCATCCGGAACAAATGTCGCTTGTCATACAAATAAGTTTCACCTTCGGGCGTGACGAAAAAAGCACGGTTGAAATATTTCCCGCCTTCTTTTGCAATGAAACTACCTGCCACAGCAAGCTTATATTTCTTCGCCCACCTCTTTATAGTAGGAATAGTAGGCCCGTCCATCGTGTCGGCCAGCTTTTCCACATCCATAGAAAAACCCGTTGTAAACGTTTCCGGCAAAACGGCTATGTCCGTCTTACCGCTGACCCGTCGGAGCAGTTCTCCATAATAACCCAGATTTTCATCTCTGTCCTCCCAAATAATATGAGACTGGACCATACTGATACGCAAATTGTCTGCCATGATATTAAATTTGAACAAAGTTTTCCGGGTGACAAGCTGTCACTCCTCTGTAATGCTCACGGATATCACGGATATCTTTATCCGCATCACCCGTAGGATAGAATACCCCTTTAAAACCGGCCTCTTTCTTTTTTTGTAATCGAAATAAGCCATCAGGATAGGCACGTTGGCTTTCTGTGCGATATAGTAAAATCCCTTCTTCCAGTCATTCACCCGTTTGCGTGTACCTTCAGGAGTTACGGCCAGCTGGAATTCTTTCCGCCGATTGAACTGGCCAACCATCTGATCCGTCACCGAAGTCCGCTTACTGCGGTCAACAGGCACTCCGCCTAACCAGTCAAACAACAGGTTGAACGGAAAAAAGAACCATTCCTTTTTAATCAGGAAACTGGCGTTACGGCCAATCGAGGTATAAAACAGTTTTCCTACGATAAAATCCCAATTGCTGGTATGCGGAGCCACACATATCACACATTTAGGCACATCCTCCACAACCGGCCCAAGTTTCCAGCCGGCCAAGCGAAGAAGTGCCTTACTTATAGCTTTCTTCATTCTTTACTTTCTATTTGCTCAACTCTCCGATTTCAGTTGCTATTGCATTTATTTCCGTTTGCAGGTCCGCCCGCAATTTACAATAATATTCTTTCACCCGTTTCTTGTTTTCTTTTCCGTCCGGACGGTTGGCACGGCGAATAAATTCATCTTGCATATCAAGTACTCTCGCCATAACCACGTCGGCTTTCTCCGAATTGACACCCGGAAGATACAGCTTACAAAACAAAGCTTCCGAAAACAAATCGCCAGCCACATAGCTGATGTCTCTCTTTAAAATTCTTCTTTTAGCCATAGTTGTTTACATTAAAATATCTACAAATCTACATAATTCATTCATTAAACAAACCCTATAGTTGAAAAAAAAAGACAAAATTCGTATCTTTGTCACCCTAAAATATCTGATTATAAACAAAATCGTTTATGGATAATACAACAACAACGCCAGAATATCTTTTCGAGAGCAGTTGGGAAGTATGTAATAAAGTTGGCGGTATCTATACCGTCCTTTCAACAAAAGCGCATACGTTGCAACAATCGTTTAAAGATAAACTGATCTTTATAGGACCCGATGTGTGGACCGATACAAATGCTCCCGACTTTATTGAAGATGATGTTCTGTTTGCTGACTGGAAAACTTATACGAAGACCACAGAAAATCTGAAAGTGAAAGTAGGCCGATGGAATGTCCGGGGACACCTCCCGTAATCTTAGTGGATTTCAAACCTTTCTTCAAAGAAAAAGATTCCTTTTTCTTCTCGATGTGGGAAAGTTTCCGAGTGGATTCGATCCATGCGTACGGTGACTACGACGAGTCTTGTATCTTCGCTTACGCGGTAGGTAAGGTCATCGAAAGTTTTTATCATTTTTACAAGCTGGAAAACAAAAAGGTTGCCGCTCTGTTCAATGAATGGATGCTGGGAATGGGTGCGCTCTACATCAAAAAACAACTCCCCGCCGTCGCAACGCTCTTCACGACACACGCCACATCTATAGGCCGTTCCATCGCCGGAAACAACAAAGCCCTGTATGCTTATATGGATGGCTACAACGGCGACCAGATGGCCGGGGAGCTGAATATGGAGGCGAAACATTCGTTGGAAAAACAGACAGCCTTGCATGTGGACTGCTTTACTACCGTGAGCGACATCACTGCCCGCGAGTGTAAACAATTGCTGGACAAAGCACCGGACATCGTCACGCCGAACGGCTTCGAGCCCAACTTCGTCCCGTCCGACAAAGAATACGACAAGAAGCGTATGGCAGCCCGCCGCGACCTGCTCAACGTCGCAGAGAAACTGCTCGGATGCCCCATCTCACCGGATGCTTTCCTGGTTTCAACCAGCGGTCGCTACGAATACCGCAATAAAGGTATCGACGTCTTTATCGAAGCAATGAACCGGGTACGCACTTCCGGCAGGCTCCAGCGCGAAGTCGTCGCCTTCATCATGGTTCCGGCTTGGGTACGCGATGCACGTGCAGACCTGAAAGAAGTCATCGACAAGAACATACGCACCACCTCCCCCATGCAAATGCCCTTCGTCACGCATTGGCTGAATCAGATGGAACAGGACAAGGTGCTGAACTATATCTCCCATGCCGGCTTCACCAATTCAGCGACCGACAAGCTGAAGATCATTTTTGTTCCTTGCTACCTGGACGGACGCGACGGTATCCTCAACAAACCCTACTACGATCTGCTGATCGGTATGGATGCGACCGTCTATCCCTCCTACTACGAACCCTGGGGATACACTCCGCTGGAAAGTATCGCATTCGGGATTCCGACCATTACCACCGATCTTGCAGGTTTCGGTCTATGGGCTAAGAAGCATGTGACAGGCAACAACATAAGTGAAGGCGTAGCCGTCGTGAACCGTGACGATTTTAATTATTTCGAAGTAGCAGATGCCATCACGTCTTCGATCCTGGCACTTGCAGGAAAGGACAAAAAGGAAACGGCAGAGATCCGGAAACGCAGTTTCTGCCTGGCTGCAAAAGCAGAATGGAGCAAATTCATTGTCTACTATGAAGAGGCTTTCAGAATCGCTTTGGAGCATGCAAGCAAAAGAAATAATTAAAATACGCTCATAATTAAACAGATAATCTCTATCTTTGCAACGTTTTAGGCAAAAAAAGAGATGATACAATATTAAAATATAAATTGAAACATTTTAAACTTCACAATAATGAAAATCAAAGCGAATAACGCAAACAGCCCGATTTGGAAAGATGTTTATTCTCATTCTATGCTTCCCGAACAATTACAGCCGTTATACGAAATGGCTACAAACCTATGGTGGGTATGGAACCATGAAGGAGCCAAATTATTCGGTAAGATCGATTCTGAACTTTGGGCATCAACTGAAGGTAACCCAGTACTTTTACTTCAAAGTTTATCCTACAAACGTATTGAGGAAATCCTGGCAGATGATGTCCTGATGGCCGAAATCAAAGCTGTTTACTCAATATTCAAGGATTATGTAAATGTTAAGCCGGATCAGACAAAACCATCTGTTGCCTATTTCAGCATGGAATATGGTTTAAGTAGCGTCCTGAAAATATATTCCGGTGGTCTGGGTGTGTTGGCCGGTGACTATTTGAAAGAAGCCAGCGACAGCAACATCGACCCTGACAGCAGTAGGTTTCTTGTATCGCTACGGTTACTTTACCCAGTCTCTGTCTATG
>VOFB01003366.1_pt1 | contig 10930 bp, 16 predicted proteins | sample 5384141 | NCBI WGS metagenome assembly VOFB01 (sample SAMN12384721, study PRJNA508395) | human gut metagenome | isolation source: healthy gut A | host: Homo sapiens
TTCCGCTGACATGATGACAAGAAATACAGAAAAACGAGTGGAAGTTGCGTGCCCGGTATTAGACGAACAGATCAGACGGCAGATCAATCATGATCTGAAAGTCATGTTAAACGATAATGTCAAAGCCAGAGTGATGCAGAAGGATGGCACTTATACAAAACGTAAGTTAAAAGATGAGTCTTCCGGGAAAATGATTGATTCGCAGGCAGTCTTTATGGAAGAAGCGTTAAAGGCAGCGGAAGAGGTGCAGAACAAAAGAGCAGGCGAAGGCTCAAAAGAAATCAGGTGGATTTGCAACGAATCTGGTCAGGAAAATTTTGCATGTGCTGCATAAGTAAATATACCAGAGACAGAGAAGTGTCCGGATAACTAAGTAGAAAAGCTGTCACTCGTATACACAGACAAAGGAGTAACATAATTTCATGGGGAAATCATTATACATTGCCGAAAAACCCAGCGTTGCGCAGGAGTTTGCCAAGGCATTGCATATCAATACAAAACGAAAAGACGGATATCTGGAATCGGAGGGAGGCGATCGTCACCTGGTGTGTTGGACATCTGGTCACGATGAGTTATCCCGAAGAATATGATCCTGCATTAAAAAAGGTGGAGTCTCGAGACTCTGCCTTTTATCCCACAGGAGTTCAAATACGAAGTCATTCCTGCGGTGGCGAAGCAGTTTAGGATCGTGTCGGGACTTTTAAACCGTGAAGATGTAGATACCATTTATGTCTGCACCGACTCGGGGCGCGAGGAGAATACATTTACCGTCTGGTAGAACAGCAGGCAGGTGTGAAGCGAAAAGAACCGGAGACGTGTCTGGATCGACTCCCAGACGGAAGAAGAGATCCTCCGCGGGATCAAAGAAGCAAAAAGACTTAAAAGAATACGACAACCTGGCAGCATCGGCTTACCTAAGAGCCAAAGAAGACTACCTGATGGGAATCAACTTCTCCCGTCTCCTGACGTTAAAATACGGCAACAGCATCTCCAATTACCTGAATACGAAATATTCCGTCGTATCCGTAGGACGTGTTATGACCTGCGTTCTCGGTATGGTGGTACGACAGAGAACGGGAGATCCGGGAATTCGTAGAGACCCCGTTCTACAGAGTGTTAAGTACAATTGGAGAGAAAGGTTCGACGTTCGAGGGAGAATGGAGAGCGGTCAAAGGATCAAAATGGTTCGAATCCTTCGATCTCTATAAGGAAAATGGATTCAAAGAAAAGAAAAGGCAGAAGAACTGATCGGTATTTAAGCACAGGTGTGGGTTGGAAATTCCCCATGACCTGCCAGATTGTATCCATCGAAAAAAAAGAAAGAAAAGAAGAACCCGCCGCTTATTATATAATCTGGCCGAACTCCAGAATGAATGTTCCAAGCGGTTCAAGCTAAGCCCAGATGAGACCCTCCGCATCATTCAGGAGTTATACGAAAAGAAACTGGTGACATATCCAAGAACGGATGCAAGAGTTCTGTCAACGGCAGTGGCAAAGAGATCCACAAGAATCTGAATGGTCTGATGCAGTACGAACCGGCAAAACCGTACCTTCAGGATATCGTAGGATTCGGAAGCCACAAAGGACTGAGAAGACCAGATACGTCAACGACAAACAGATCACAGATCACTATGCGATCATTCCGACCGGACAAGGGACAGGAGGATTAAAAGGACTTCCGAATCTGTCACAGAGGTGTATGATGTGATTGTGAGACGTTTCTTAAGCATCTTTTATCCGCCGGCTGTGTATCAGAAAGTGGCAATCGTGACGAAGATGAAAGAAGAGTCATTTTTCTCGAGCTTTAAAGTGCTGGCAGAAGAAGGATATCTGAAAGTAGCCGGTGTACCGGGAAAGAAAAGCGACGGAGGAGAGGATACAGATGCAGCCTTTTTGCCAAGATCCAGGGTCTGAAAAAGGCATGACACTTCCGGTGCAGTCTTTGGACATCAAAGAGGGCAAGACCTCACCCCCGAAGCGTTACAATTCAGGTTCCCTGATTCTTGCAATGGAGAATGCAGGACAGCTTATTGAAGATGAGGAACTGCGTGCCCAGATTAAGGGTAGTGGAATAGGAACAAGTGCTACCAGAGCTGAAATCCTTAAAAAAATTATTTAATAATAAATATCTGGCACTGAATAAAAAGACACAGATCGTAACACCGACCATGCTGGGCGAGATGATCTACGATGTCGTAGACCATTCCATCCGGCCGCTTCTGAACCCGGAGCTTACGGCAAGCTGGGAAAAAGGTCTTACTTATGTAGCGGAAGGGGATATCACTTCCGATGAATATATGAAGAAGTTAGACGACTTCGTATCAAGAAGGACACTGGCGGTGAAGAGACTGAATAATCAGTATCAGATGCGGGCGTGCTATGATAAGGCAGCGCAGTTTTATAAGAAGCCGGTGAGAAAGACCGGAAAAACTAAAAAATAAAAAAGGAGAACCAACATGTCAGAACAATTAACCATCTAAAAACCTCTACAACCACATGGACGAAACCATCGCAAAGGATATTTTCGAAGGTGTCACTTACCCATGGGAAGTCCTTCCAAAGATCAGTGACTTCATCAAAGAACTCGGAAAGACACTTCCGGCAGACGAATACGATCAGGTAGGTGAAGATGTGTGGATCGCCAAATCCGCAACAGTCTTCCAGACAGCATACATTCATGGACCGGCGATCATCGGAAAGAACGCAGAGATCCGTCAGTGTGCATTCATCCGTGGAAACGCGATCGTAGGCGAAGGTGCAGTGGTAGGTAACTCTACAGAATTAAAGAATGTTATCCTGTTCAATAAAGTACAGGTTCCGCATTATAACTACGTCGGAGATTCTATCCTAGGCTACAAATCCCACATGGGAGCCGGATCTATCACATCAATGTAAAATCCGACAAGAAACTGGTCATAGTAAAAGCCGGAGATGAAAAGATTGAGACGGGACTGAAGAAATTTGGTGCTATGCTTGGAGACGAAGTGGAGGTTGGATGCGGAAGCGTCCTGAATCCGGGAACCGTAATCGGAAGCCACAGCAATATCTATCCACTGTCAGCGTCAGAGGATTCGTACCGGGGCAACAGCATCTATAAAAGCAGGGCGAAGTTGTGGAGAAGGTAGAAGAGTAAAAAACGGTGGCAAGGTAATGAAACATTAACAAACACATGGAGGAACAATCATATGAAAAAAATAGGATTCATCGGCGTCGGCATCATGGGAAAATCCATGGTCAGAAATCTCATGAAAGCCGGATTTGAATTCACATTTATGCAAGAACCAGATCCAAAGTAGAAGAGGTGATCAGTGAAGGAGCCATTTTCCACGAGACGATTGCAGACTGTGTGAAAGACTGCGATGCGGTTATCACGATCGTAGGATTCCCTGTTGACGTAGAAGAAGTATACTTCGACAAAGGAAATATCCTGGACAGTGCAAAGAAGGTGCATACCTGATTGATATGACGACCACAAGTCCGATGCTGGATCAGAAGATCGCAGAAGAGGGAACACAAGAGAGGCTTCCATGTATTGGATGCACCGGTAACAGGCGGAGATACCGGGGCAAAAGCGGGGAACCTTATCCATTCTTGTTGGTGGTTCCAGAGAAGACTACGAAGCATGTATGCCGTTATTCAAAGCAATGGGAACGAATATTAACTATCAGGGGTCAGCAGGAAGCGGTCAGCATGCCAAGCTTGCGAACCAGATCATGATCGCCGGAACGTTATCCGGTGTATGCGAAGCTCTGACCTATGCAAAGGCGAAAGGGGCTGGATCTGCAGACGGTACTTAACTCCGTATCGACCAGGGGCAGCAGGAAGTAAACAGCTGGACACATTCGGACCAAAGATCCTGGCAGGAGATTATGCACCGGGATTCTTCATGAAGCATTTCATCAAAGATATGAAGCTTGCGCTGACTGAAGCAAATATGAGCAACATAAGTCTGGATGTATTAAGCCAGGTACTGGCTAATTATGAGATGCTGCAGGCAGAAGGATACGGAGATCTCGGAACACAGGCACTGATCAAGTATTATGAAGAAGAGATGGAAGAGTAGGGTGGCAAACCAACAGACGATAGAAGCATTTATAGAATAACGGAAAAAAGGCTATTACTACATTGATAAATCAGGATTGATCACAGATATTCTGAAAAACGAAGCAACAAAAGTAACGCTGATAACCAGACCAAGAAGATTTGGAAAAACGATGGCTATGAGTATACTGGCATCTTTTTTGATATTGAAAAAAGACAGCATGATAATGTTTGACGGGCTGAAGGTCGCAAAAAATAATAAGATGCTGTGTGAAAAATGGATGAACCAGTGCCCTGTTATCTTCCTGTCATTCAAAGATGTTGACGGACGCACATTTGAGAATGCTTTCGAACTGCTGAAATTTACAATCGCACAGTTCTGTGACGCACATGCCTGGCTGGAAAACAGCGAAAAAGTAACGGACGCCCAGAAAATGATTTATAAATATCTTTATCGGGGACATGTGTATTCGAGAGCCGTTATAAATCATGTTCGGTAACAAAAGATGATTATTTTCTGCAGACAAGCAGATATGACATGTATATGACTGGAAGAGCAGATTCGGGAAATTAAAAGATGTAAAATTTCCGGTCCGAGATGCTTAGGGATATTTTGGACTGGAAATTAAGGTATGTGGGTGGATGAACATTCAGATGTTGTGGAAGTGGTAGTGGTGAGAGTATAAGTGAAAAGCGGGTGGATTAAGAGTTTTTGTGACTTTTATCGCCTGCTTTTTTTGATAATAAGTGAAAAATATAGTGTATGAACAAAAAATACTTGTTATAATCTAAATATAAATATGACGGAAAGGTTGGTAGTGATTATGTGTAAAGAAAAAGGAATTGAGTTTTTCGATATTCATGTTATATAGTCTTGCGGATAAATGGAAGATGTCTCCAGACCAAAGTGTATAAGATATTAAATTCAACCCAGATTTTGGATAACTATATTATTAAATGTTACGATGTCCTTCATACACAAGGAAAAGAATATTTGGTAGAAGATATTACTGATTATGTGAGAGAAAAAGGAGTTAATGTATGATTGTATATCATGGATCAACAGAAATTATAAAAAATCCAGACGTAGTACATTCGAAAAAGTATCTGGATTTTGGCCGGGGATTTTATATTACAACTTTCGAAAATCAGGCGAAGAAATGGGCAGTCCGAAAGGGCATGAGACAGGAAAAGGCTGCAATAGTTAATGTTTATGAATTATCTGAAGAATGGGATGATTTTACGGTATTATCTTTTGAAAAAGAGAATGAGAAATGGCTTGATTTTATGTGTGCATGCAGAAAGGGACAGCCAATAAATAAAGAATATGACATTATTATAGGAAATGTTGTGGATGATGACGTGTTTAAGACTGTAGATATGTATTTTAGAGGTTTGTGGGATAAGGAAAAGGTATTAGGTGAATTGCGATACTAAATGTGACAGAGACAATCGTAGCAGGTATACAATTACATATCGTACAGAATGGATCGGGAGGTCCGGTTATTTTTGGGGCATGTATCCACATCAGGGAGGAGAAGTAGAACATTTCTGGGAAGCTTTATGGAGCTTGTGCCAGAACAGAACTTTTTGCTAGTAGCATTTCAGGTGGAAGACTGGAACCGGGATTTTTCACCCTGGGAAGCGTCTGGCAAAAGGAATCAAGTGGCTGACGGAAAAAGATACGAGTTGAAAAACTATGGAAAATAAATTGACGTTATCGATATCCGAAATTAATCGCACTGATTCCACGGGTGGACGGTCAAATTCTTGATGAAGGAAGATGTGGTAGAATATCTCTAAAATATTATGAAAAGATTTGGTAGTAAAATGAGGAAATATTTCTTTTTGAAGCAGGGGTGGATATTATCTTTGCGAAGAAAAAAAATGGATTTTATGCAGTTTCTATTCATCTTAGCTCCTGCATAAAATCCAGAATCTCTTTTTGTCTTTTTAAGAATTTCACATGCCAGCTTAACAGCGTTATCAAAATCGGCATACGCTGAAATTCCGTAATGTGTGTGTGCATAGCGAACCGGAACTCCGATAACGATAACCGGCACCGCTTTTTCAGTCAGATGTATAGCTGCACCATTGGTTGCACCAGCACTGCGAACTGCATCCTGAACCGGGATCCCAAGTTTTTCTGCCAAATCCAGCGCATATCTTTGATAACGCGGATTGGTAATCATACGGGCATCTATGTGACGCAGCATCGGTCCACGTTTGATTGCAGTCTGAACCATATACTGTTCAACGCACGTATCATCTGCCGGGCATCCCTCAAAAACAATTGCGATATCCGGCTTAATTACCTGTGCCGTCACGGTGGCACCGCGTACACCAACTTCTTCTTGCGCTGCACACGCACCAACAATATCCACATTCAGCTCCTGACCCAGCGAGGTTATGCATCGTCTTAAGAATCGCTGCGCATCCCAGACGGCAGTCAAAGCTCTTGCCTACCATCAGATCTGTGGTTTCTGAATATGTAAATGTCACATCCGGCACTACCGGTTCCCCGATACGAATACCGAACTTTTCAATCGCCTCTTCTTTCGAAACAGCGCCAACATCTACTGTGATATCTTTCATCTCCAAAGGAGCTTTACGCTCCTGTTCTGTCATGAAATGCGGAGGCTTGCTGGCAGTAATTCCCGGAATATATTCTCCGAATCGGTTGCGAACTAGACTTTATGTGCCGGAATATTGTGGTTAACCCAACCTCCGATCTGAATAATGCGAAGTGTTCCATTCGGGCAGATTGCCTGCACCATAAAGCCAACCTCATCACTATGTGCATCAAGCTGAACAACCGGACGTTTGCCGTTATTTTCTTTACGGCGAATATATAGGTTGCGCATGCAATCTTCTGTAATTTCTCCAAGTCCTTCTGCATAAGGACGAATTGCCGCTACCACTTCATCTTCGAAACCAGATGTACCGTTTGCATTTGAAATTGCTGCAATCATTTCCAGCGTTGTTTTTTATCCATTCTGACACCTCTTTTTATGAAAGTTTTACTTTCTTGAACTCTTCCATGAAATCAACAATATAGTTTGCTGTGGTCTCTAGCATTTCCTTGCCCCATTCTTCTGTAGCGGTACTCGGATGATCCGGCCCAATCCATCCATTGTCTGTAACATTCGGAGTTTGACGGAGAATCTCAACGGTAACTCCCTTATACTCAACAGAACGGAATCCAGTTGTCTTCAGGTTATCAGTCAGGTGCTTAAACTGGAGTTCTCCACCTATCTCACTCTTATCAACTAAAGACGGATCAATTCCAAGAATCGCAGCTGTTTCCTCACCACCGCCGTGGCCACCTTTCCATGCTGGGTTCATATCCCAAGCCATCAGCCACCAGTTAAGCATAGCAACCAGACAGCCCTTATCTTCGAATTCCATGCCAAGGCGCTGAATCATCTTGATGTTACCGCCATGTCCGTTCAGAAAAACGAATTTTCTTGCGCCGTGACGATACAGACTCAGGAAAACCTGACGGCAAAACTGATAGAGTACCTCGCTGTCAATATCAATTGAACCAGGATACGGAGCTAAACTCTCGCAAGAACCATATGGAATGGTCGGAGCAATCAAAACATCACTCTTCTTTTCAATTTTCTCTAACAAATGATCCGGAATCAGTGTATCAGTTCCAAGTGGCATGTGACGACCGTGACACTCAATACTACCGATAGAAATAAGTACCATATCATTTTTTTCAAAATATTCTTGGACTTTCGGCCAAGTCAAATCTGTAAGTCTCATAGTTTTCTTCCTTTCATATAATCTTTTTGTTTATGGACGGGAACACAACAATATTCAATTGTAATGCAGTTTTAGCTTTTACATTCATTTACAATTTTATATGTTATATTTAACTGTCAATAACTCCTATTTCCCTTTAGGATTAACTTTTTCTGACAACACAGAATTTATGAGCCGCGCTTGATAAGCCAAGTATAGTCTAGGCCAATAGGATTGTCAACAATTCCAGCTTGATGTTAACAACGAAAAAATATCAGTAATTTTGTTGATTTTTAACATATTTTTCTCTTGACAGTAATTCTAGAAGTTTCTACATCTACAAAACGCACTTTTTTATGCTTTTTACCAATATTGCAAAATAATAATTGGTAATAATGTTATTGTGTGACTTTTTAGATATTTTCTTTCGAAAAATAATACTTTCGTTTTCGTTAACAATCTACTATAATTATAATGAGTTTTTAGCTAACGGATAAAAATCAACTGGGAACATGACGATAAAGTAACCTATTTTATATGAGGAGGAAATAAAACATGCGAAAAATTGGCGGTATGTTCCACTATGAACCAAGCACACCTATCGAAAACGGATACTTTTCGCGTATCTGCTCACCTGGTGATGATCTGGCATTTACCATGTCCGGACGATGCGGTATCTATTATTGTTTACAGGATATTGCACGGTACGATACGCGTAAAGTCGCGTATGTGCCTATGTATACCTGTGGAACGGTCCTTGCTCCTTTTAAGAAAGCCGGATATCAGCTAAAATTTTATGAGCTGGACCAGAATTTGCACAGCATTTTTGACACAGCGGTTATCGATGAAATCAGTGTTTTTATCTCTTTGCGGTTACTATGGATTCTGCAACTACGATCACGGCTTTGTTAAAAGCCTGCAAAGAAAAAGGAGTTGTTATTTTTGAAGATGTAACTCATTCCATGCTCTCAGCTGACGGTATCGATCCTCTGTGATTATTTTGCCGGAAGCTTCCGAAAATGGATGGGGATTGATTGTGGTGGATTCGCTGTTAAACGAAATGGAACCTTTTGAAACACCTCTTCTGCAGGTAGAACCAACACATCTTAAACAGCGAAAAAGAATACTACGAGACAGGAGACGACGATATTTTCTGGGAGGGGAACTGCGGCTTCGTCAGATGTTTGACTGCTTTGCTGGTGATGATAATTCAGAATATATCCTACGCCATGCTGACTTCGATTCTATTTGCAGGACAAGACGTGAAAAACTATGCTGCACTTTTAGACGCTCTTACAGCACCTCTTCATGGTGTGCAGCCAGTCTTTCCTGAACTTCCAGAGGCTACTGTCCCAAGCCATTTCTGCCTGTATGCCGAAAATCGTGACGAATTTCAGCAATACCTTGCAGATCACCAGATTCGTCTCGACTGTCTACTGGCCAGTAGGACCTCTGGTTCATCCACTGCCAGATTCATCAGAACAATACATTTATGACCACATTGTATCCGTTCCTTGCGATCAGCGCTTCACACCTTCTGATATGCAATATGTTGCGCAAGTCTTAATGGATTATTCTGAAATTAGATGAGGTAAATATGCAGGAACAACGAAAAAAGCATCAAACACAACTACATCAGAAATTGTTCTTGAATCTCTGCGTGAGCAGATTATTAATGGAACCCTTCAGCCTCAGGAAAAACTGGTAGAGGCTGAAATTGCCCAAAAATTCGGACTCAGCCGAGGTCCTGTGCGCGAAGCACTCCGACAGCTTGCCTTCGAAGGTTTAGTCGATTACTGTCCTAATAAAGGGTGTACAGTCGCACTGCTTTCTCCACAAGACGCATATGAAGTCTTTTTTCTGCGCGGCAGCCCTCGAAAAGCTGGCAATCCAGAAAGCAACTGCCGTCTCAGTGACTATAGTCTCATGATAATGGAAGCCAGCATTGAAGATTTTCGAAAGGCTGTTCTCGCAGGTAATACCATGAAGGCCGTTCATGCAGATGAGACATTCCACCTGCAGATCATTCACTCTGCCCAGCTTAACCGACTCACCAAAATGTGGGAACTGCTGAGTCCACTGAATGGTGCCATGTTCCTCTCGGTTCAAAATGCCAATCGCCTAGAACCAAACACACCGGATCCAAGTACCTCTCATAAGGGAGGTGCTGCAGTATGGACACACCAATGCCTGTTGGAGGCCATCCGGATTAACGATCTCCAGGCAACCTGTGATCTTCTGGATCAGCATTATGAAGAAACCGGCAGACGTGTATACAGACTTTCACTCATGAAAGAAGCCATTGGGGACGGGGATTAGTGGCTTTTTTTGGTAGCGGGTGATATTTTCTTATTTCATAGATGTCTTGCAATTGTGTAAGAAAGTTGGGAGATTCCGTTAAGGTACTAAAATGTCATTGATAGAGTAATAGATACCACCTATAGACAAACACCAATATAGATATTACCAATTTTACTTTTTCGATATTATCCTTTATAATTATAAAGCTTTGTTTGATAAAAAATAACACTAAGGAGAATGAGAATGAATAAGAAAATCACAACAAAAGAAATTGTAGTTGTAGCTATGGTTGCAGCTGTAGTAGGAGTTATCTACACATTGCTTGACTACGCATACATGCCAATGTCAGCAGTTCTCGGAACAGTTTTTATGGAACTTACATTTGGTATCTATATGCTGTCAGGAGCACTTCCGATGTATTTAGTACGCAAACCGGGAATCGCAATTTTCGGAGCACTGGTTACGGCAGGCGTGAATCTGCTTCTTGGAAGCCCATATGGTCTGCAGTTAGTTCTGGCAGGCGTTTTAGAGGCTCTTGGAGTAGAGATAGCATATGCTATTTTCAAGCGTGATGCAAGTCTTAAATGCATGGTTCTGGGACAGATCCTTGGAGCAGTATTTGTATTCTGTAGAGATGCATTTTTCTGGGGGAACACCTTGGAGCTACGGAACTGGAATTGCAGCAGGTGTTGTTATAGTACGTCTGTTGAGTTCAGTTGTAATCGGAATTGCATTAGTAAAAGTGATTACAGCAGCATTGGTAAAAACTGGTGTACTGAAAGGATTCGTATGTGCAAAATAATGAATGACAAGATGGAACTTGAATTACAGGATGTTA
>VOFB01002918.1_pt1:0-2500 | contig 10926 bp, 9 predicted proteins | sample 5384141 | NCBI WGS metagenome assembly VOFB01 (sample SAMN12384721, study PRJNA508395) | human gut metagenome | isolation source: healthy gut A | host: Homo sapiens
GTCGCGGATTTCTTTGATGTTTTTAATATAGGTGAAGGCGAAGAGTCGCTTCCCGAATTTGCCCGCCTTTATATAAGTTAAAGGCTGAGGGGTGCGACTGCGAAACAATACTTGAGATATCTCATCTTGAGGGCTTCTATGTACCTTCAAGCTTTATGATGTCAGTTACAATAGCGACGGAACGATCGCTTCATTTACCCCAGGTACCCCTGATTGATGCCTGTACGTGTTCATAAGCGTATTATCTCCGACATGGATTCGGCTTATTTTCCGGACAAGCTTATAATGCCGTATATTGAAACAGTGCATGACAAATATGGTTCCGGAGGTATACCGCGGGTGTATACGCGGCTGCCGCTTCTGCCAAGCGGAATGATTTTTACCGTCCGTGCGTGAAAAAAGTCGGAAGTTCTTGGATTCTCAGTGCCGCATGCTTTATGAAAATACCGGATTTGACGAAATCTCACTGTGTTCACTGAGCATCAGTGATTATTCACGCCTGAGCGAGTTGACCGACAGACTTTTATCCTGGACGGAGGATAAGAATGTCAGTATATCTCTTCCGTCTCTTCGTGTAAGACAGCTTTACAAAAGGCTATGGAAAGATTTCAAGCGTACGCGCAAGCGGGATAACATTTGCTCAAGCCGGTACTCAAAGGATGCGCGATGTAATTAACAAAAACGTCCAAAGCGATGATCTTATGCGCGCGTGGGACAGCGTTTGAGGGCTGGGGAAAAATCAGGTAAAAGCTGTATTTTATGAATGGTCTGCCTACCGAAACCAAAGAGGATATCGAGAAGGTATAGCCAAGCTTGCAAAGGATGTGATAGAGCTTTATTACAGCCTTCCGGGAACAAAAAAATCGCGCGTCAACCGCAGGTGACAATTTCTGTTTCATGCTTTATTCCAAGCCGTTTACCCCATTTCAGTGGGAGGCTCAGGACAGCAGGAGATTCTTGAAGAAAAACGGCGGTGGCTTCGTGACGCTATCATCGACAGAAAGATCAGGTATACATGGCATGATGCGCGCGTAAGCCAGGTGGGGCCGTTTGCCAGGGGGAGACCGCGGGCTTGCCGAAGCTTTGCCCGAGGGGAAGGAGACAGGGCAGGCGCTTTGACAGTTGGGACGATTTTTTGATTACGATTCGTGGATTGCGATTTTGAAACCGTAGGGATCGATCCGTCGCTTTACGCGAACAGAAAATTCGGAAGGGACGAGATTCTTCCGTGGGATGTAATCGACTGCGGGGTTGAAAAAGCGTTTTTGCATCTGAGGCTGACAAGGCATATGCCTGTTCCACAACACCGAGCTGCGCGGAAAAATGTTCGGATGCGGAGCAAAATAAAATGGGCGGAGACTGCAGATGGTGTCGGGTATATCGGATAATAAAAATTAAAATCGGTTTGGTCCGTCTCTGAAGAGCTTAATTATGGATTTTGTCCCTTACTGAAAGTATGACGTAAAATAACCGTAGAATATATTTTTTATCTTAGGAAGGCATGAATTTTTTTAATGAAAAACGATAATATTACCAGTAATCTTCACGAACTTAGGGAGGCTAATTCCGCAAGGAAAGGGGACGGGAACTGCCCGACCGGTTATCTGATCAAATTTGCCTGTCTGGAATCTTCGTGTAAAATTTCAAAAATCGGAAGACTGCAGTTTATATCTCATCTTGACTTGGCGCGGACAATGCGTACGGCAATAGTACGCGCCGGAATACCGGTAAAATATTCGCAGGGTTTCAATCCGCATCCTCGTATGTCGTTTGCGCTTCAGCTGTCGGTAGGAACGCAGAGCAAGTGCGAATTTATGGAGCTTAAAGCTATGCGATAAGCCAGGACTGCGATAAAATAAAATCAGAACTTAATAAAAATCTTGTTGACGAGCTTCGTGTTTTCGATGTATACGAGCCGGAGCGTAAGGCTTCGGAGATTGCATGGGCTGAAGTACAGCATAATTTTTATCCGGAACCGTTTGAAACACTTCCGGATTATAATGAGATAATAGGAAATAAGCTTGTTGTTTCAAAAGAACCAAAAGCGGCGAAAAAAGATGTTGATATCAGACCTCAGATTTTAAGATTTTCTCAGTCTGATAATATTCTTAATACGGTTCTTTGCGCTGACAATACATCGTATTTGAATCCCTGAATATATCGCGAAGCTTTCAGGCGTAACAGATTATGATATAATACGGCAGAGATGTTTCCTTAGTGACGGCGTTACCGAGTTTAGATAATTTGCGTCTTTACGTTTTAGAATATCGAAAAAGAAGCGGTTTGCTGACAAGATGGTCCTATCGGCAATTAAAAAAATACAGAATAGTTTTTCGGGAAAAATTTATATGATATTTTCAAGGAGAATTCCTCAACTTCCTGCATTCGCTTAATAGCCGTAATCAGCATATTTCTGAGTACTGTAATCGGTATAATATTCTCGGCGTAAAAATCCGTTAATTGATCAACGGCAGCCTGAATATTATAAATATAATCGTAA
>VOFB01002918.1_pt1:7500-10926 | contig 10926 bp, 9 predicted proteins | sample 5384141 | NCBI WGS metagenome assembly VOFB01 (sample SAMN12384721, study PRJNA508395) | human gut metagenome | isolation source: healthy gut A | host: Homo sapiens
CGGGGGCTAAGGCGAGGCCGAGAGGCGTAGTCGATGCACATACGGTAGAGATTCCGTAGCCGCCGAAGATTTAAGTATGCTGACACATGAGAAGAGATTAAGCCGGGCGATGGTAGACCCGGTCGAAAGGGACTGAAAGTAAGTAGGGAAGTAATCAAATCTTGTGGCGAGAAAAAGGCATAAGGGATATCGAAGGCGCCCGTACCGCAAACCGACACAGGTAGATGAGGAGAGAATCCTAAGGCCAACGGGAGAAGGGTTGTTAAGGAACTCGGCATAATGACCCCGTAACTTCGGGAAAAGGGGAGCCTCCGAAAGCAGGCCGCAGTGAAAAGGCCCAGGCGACTGTTTATCAAAAACATAGGTCTCTGCAAAACCGTAAGCTGAAGTATAGGGGCTGACGCCTGCCCGGTGCCGGAAGGTCAAGGGGATTGCTTAGCGAAAGCGAAGGTGTGAACTTAAGCCCCGGTAAACGGCGGCCGTAACTATAACGGTCCTAAGGTAGCGAAATTCCTTGTCAGGTAAGTTCTGACCCGCACGAATGGCGTAACGATCTGGGCACTGTCTCAACAGCCCGCCCGGCGAAATTGTAGTACCGGTGAAGATGCCGGTTACCCGCGACTAGACGGAAAGACCCCATGGAGCTTTACTGTAGCTTGATATTGAGATTCGGCACATTATGTACAGGATAGGTGGGAGACGGGGAAACATGGGCGTCAGCTCATGCGGAGTCGACGTTGGGATACCACTCTTGATGAAACGGATTTCTAACCTGCGTCCGTAAGCCGGGCGGGGGACACTGTCAGGTGGGCAGTTTGACTGGGGCGGTCGCCTCCAAAAGAGTAACGGAGGCGTTCAAAGGTCGGCTCAGTGCGGACGGAAATCGCACAATGAGCATAAACGCAGAAGCCGGCCTAACTGTGAGACCCACAAGTCGAGCAGTAACGAAAGTAGGAGTTAGTGATCAGGTGGTAGTGAGTGGAAATGCCATCGCTTAACGGATAAAAGCTACCCTGGGGATAACAGGCTGATCTCCCCCAAGAGTTCACATCGACGGGGAGGTTTGGCACCTCGATGTCGGCTCATCACATCCTGGGGCTTGGAGAAGGTCCCAAGGGTTCGGCTGTCCGCCGATTAAAGTGGTACGCGAGCTGGGTTCAGAACGTCGTGAGACAGTTCGGTCCCTATCTGTCGTGGGCGTAGGATATTTGAGAGGAGCTGACCTTAGTACGAGAGGACCGGGTCGGACGCACCTCCGGTGCATCAGTTGTTCTGCCAAGGGCATAGCTGAGTAGCCGCGTGCGGGAGTGATAAACGCTGAAAGCATCTAAGCGTGAAACATGCTTCAAGATAAGATCTCCGCAACGAAAGTTGGTAAGGTCACTAATGTGAAGACTACGAGGAAGATATTTGGTCGGAGGTGTAAGCGCAGTAATGTGTTAAGCTAACCGATACTAAATGACCGAGGGCTTGAACTTTTCGTTGTGGGCTCAGTCGTTAGTAGTCGGTAGAGCGCATGACTGTTAATCATGATGTCGCTGAGCGACTGGATCAACTCAATATCTTGTTTTTAATATGGACAAACTGGGACAATGAGATTGATGACGGCGAGCGCAGTGAGGGATGACAGCAGGATGAACGCAAATCACCGGATATGGAGAGATAATAAAAAGTGCAACTGTAACATTTTTCTGAATCATTCAGAAACGGTTGACAATAGGTCGGTATGCCGATATAATATAGGTGGTGATGATTATGAATTTGCAGAATTATCTGGAACAAAATAATATATCGAAGTACCGACTCTCAAAATCAGCGGTGTTCCGAAAAACGACTATTATGGATATTTGTGCAGGGAGGCTCGGTTGAGCGTTGCTCTGCCAAAACAGTTCCAGCAACTTTCCGTCGCACTTGGATGCAGTATGGAAGAACTGATGCGAATGCACGGCACAGAGGACAAGGGACTTTCTTGATTGCGGCTTGCCTGAATATCTGAAAGAATCTGTAGAAAATATGAAAATCGCATGGGAGAAGAAAGACCGTGGAGAAAAAAATACTATCGTTGGGACTGTGATTTTTGCAATCTGCAAACGGATATAAACAATGAAGAAATCAACGGAACAATCAGTTCTGAGCAAGCGTGGTATCTTCGGGAAAAATATCTGCGGATGGATAGGAGTGATAACAATTGATGCCAGTGATTTTACAGGACTTCAAAAGAAGAACAAAACCTATGCCGGCGCAAACGGAAGTAAAATATCCGTGATATACGAGGGACAGCAATATATGTTGAAGTTTCCGCCTGTAACGACAAAGAACAAGGAAATGAGTTATAGCAACAGCTGCTTCTCAGAGTATCTCGGATGTCAGATTTTTGAAAGTATCGGAATCCCCGTTCAAAAGACGATTATGGAACCTATACAACAAAGGGAAAAAACAGAAAATTGTTGTGGCTTGCGGAGATTTTACTTATCCGGCAAAATCAATTCAGATTTTGCTTCATTGGAAAAATCGATCATTGATTCTATGCGCACCTGATTACGAACCGAGCTTTCCGGACATCACAGATACTTTTGAACAGCAGACGGCGATTGATTCAAAATTTCTGAGCGTTTTGGGATATGTTTATTGCTGACGCATTGATCGGCAACTGGGATCGTCATAATGGCAACTGGGGCTTTGTATGATGCTCATACCGACCGAATGACGCTTGCTCCGTCTTTTGATTGCGGAAGCAGCTTGTATCCGCAGGCAGACGAAGAAATCATGCAAAAAGCTGTACTGACGACAAAAAGAACTTGACTTCCGTGTCTATGAAATTCCGACATCTGCGATAATGATTAACGGCAAAAAGATTAAATACTTTGAATTCATATCTTCTATGTCGAATGAAGATTGCAACCATTAACTCTGGAGCGTATCTAAAAAAAATTGACATGAGCAGAATTGACCGTGTTGTCGAGGAAATGCCGTTTTTACATGGATTTTACAGAAGCAGTTTTATAAGACGGTACTTCACGCGAAAAAAAAGAAAAAATAATCGATTATTCGATAGATCTGTTGCGTAAGAAGCATAGCAAGGACAAGGCGAGGTTTGATAAATCCCGCGATGAACGATAAAACAGAATAGTTCAGTTTAGCCGAGAGGTTTTTCATCATTGAAGCCACTGGCTTTTCCTCCTTTTGCAAAAAAACATTTCTTGAAAGGGTTAGGTGATTGAATGACTGAAACAAAAGAAAGCATTATAAATGTAAAGCTTACGAAAAGGCAAAGGTGCGGAGTTTGGACGCTTTATTGATGAGCTTAAAAACCTATTCGCCGGAGCAGGTGATAGAGCATTCCTATGAAAGGTTTTCAAGGAAGACATTCTTTTGACTTTTGAAAGCGAGGATTTGCCGTATGACAAAGGAAAAAAGCGTTATACA
>VOFB01004396.1_pt1 | contig 10922 bp, 15 predicted proteins | sample 5384141 | NCBI WGS metagenome assembly VOFB01 (sample SAMN12384721, study PRJNA508395) | human gut metagenome | isolation source: healthy gut A | host: Homo sapiens
GCGGCGGCTTCAGAGCAGGGGCGTCGAGCTTGACCAGATACTTTACTTCAATTTTGAGGATGAGCGCTTGCGCCGTACCAGTATCGCTGCTGGCGGACGTGCTCGACGTTCTATGCGCTGTATCTGTTGCTCCGAACCGGGGCGCTTACATTTTCTTGACCGAGATCAATTCCAGATAGGTGCGCGTTTCTGCAGGCGTGTAGTCGATACAGAGAAAAGCGACCGTCTATGTGACAGGATCTTCTTCTGGAATGCTGTCCTCAAGAACTTAGAGCGAGTTCAGGGTCGTTCTCTTGTGCGAGCTTTCCGTTAGGTTACTGGAATTCACGTTCGATATAAGACAGGGCGTTCTCGGGCCAGATGCGACCTTTCCCCAACGATGCAGCCTTTCTTCGACATCATCTGATCGGGTATCTTGAACGGGATTCATTGCGACACTTGAGCAGACGCCTGCAGACTGATTCAGCTGCTACAGGAATATGCTTCGCGGAACGGTCGCCATGGACGTCGTTGAACGTTACGACGTCAAGAACCCCTCGCGGCATCGCTGTTCTTGACGCGGTGTATGGCATCTTCGGGACGAGCTGTCCAGTGAACAAAGTGTACAACGAGTTCAGAGCAGACAGATACCCGTCAGTCGTAATTCGCTTAGCGATTTACTTGAGTATTAATAAGGGCCTACCTGTTATTTTCTGTGCCCCGGAGTTCACGCGTTCACTGGCAAATAACATGCGGTCTGCGTCTAAGGGTCTACGCTGTCGACCTGCGATGTTTGGGCATTCTCTCCCCATCAACATTGGACGAGGGCCAGAGGCTCGAGACCGCAGTGTTCAATGCGCGCTAAGAGAAGAAAAAGACTCCGCAGTGAGGACCGGCTCGGTCTGCCGCCTGCTGATCAAAGAGAAGGCAAAAGCCATGAGGTGGACTTTGTGGCTGGGGACGCGCGCGCGCTTCTCATGCGGGCTTATAGCCTGATTCAGGTGGAGATGCGGATATGGCACGGTGAAGAAAACGCGCGAGCGCGAAGTACCGCGCTTGATGCCTCGATGGCCCAGTTCGATCTTGGCTTGAGTCGGCAATCGTTACCATGGATGAACAGACCGATATTTCATGCGAGCACGGTGTGGTCCACACGTTGTGCCCGCATGGAGTGGCTCCTTGCCTAATCATCTATGGACCTGTGGGGTCAGGTCAGGACCTCAAGCTCCCTCATCACAGTTAGAGAACACCTTGCTGCGCCGAGGCTAGTCTGAGTTTTGATACTCGGCAGCAGGATCTGCACTGGAACAGAGACCGCTAGCGTAGACGGTGTAGCCGTTGCCTAAATGACCGTGCCCAAAACCGTATCGCCGTCGTCGGGCGTAAAGGTCCTCGCCATCGCGCACCGCGACGAAGCGTCACGAGCGGTGTGTTGGTGTCGCCGTCCAGATAATGCACAGCGTGTTGCCGTTCTGCGGGTTGCGACCTTGCCGCCACCACTCAACCGGAATATCCGAGCTGATACAGGTTCATCGCCTTGTGCCGAAACGTCGGCATCGCGGGCGGACTGAGCCTCGCACGCGCCCGGCGTTGGCGGCGGCATCGCGGCGCGTAATTTGCGCCTGCTGGGTATCTTTGCCGCGGCGGCAGAGCTCGCGCCATAACTTCTTCACGGCGTACTTGGCAGCGGCATCGATCTGGTCGTCGGTCACCGTGTCGGCTGAGGCACCTTAAGCAAAAGGTGAAGCAGGCGCGCAGAATCCTGCCATTGACCGTAACACGGGCCTTGGTGGTCGGGACGGTGTAGATGGTGCCGTCGGCCGCGATGGGGGAGGCGGCGATGGAGAACGATGTAATCGCCGGGCAGCAGCTTAATGCCGCGACCGTGCTCGTCAACGTAGAGCGTTTCGCTCACGGAAGAACCGTCCGGAATCCTGACCGCTCACCTGCACGGGAATCTTGGAGCCAGTTGAGCAGTCGAGCCCTGCGGCATACGCCAATTTGCACCGATATCATGGTATGGGCGTTTGCGCGAACCACGGCGGCCTGCTCTTGCCGGTATCCATTCCAAGCGGTGAGAAGTCGCCGCCGGCGACAAGCGCGCGACGGCTACGACGCCTGCCACCATCAGGTTAAGCTGGGCGACATCTTACGGTGGACGAACCTCGGCTTCGCGTGCCGAAGGAACGGACGGTAGGGGAATATCGCCCATGGCCGAGGTCTGTCCACGGCAGGCGGCAGAGCCTGCCAGTGGAGCCTGCGGGTCAGCGAATCTTCGGCCGCGTTGTCGAGCAAGATGGCTCTCGCTCGTGTCGGATCCGGGCTGGTCGTCGGCCCGCTTTCGGTGTTCCTGTGATCTGGCTCATCCCTCGGCAGGCTCAACGTCGCCTGTGGTCCTGATCATCGGGCTGCGCCTCGGTTCCGGCTCATCCTGCACACAACGCTCGAGATCGTCAAACGCAACATCGTCAAGCGAAATCCGGTCTAGGCTCTCCAGGGGCCTCGGCACACGCTTCTGCATCTTGGGCCGCATCCTCTTGGCCCATCGTCTCATCATTCATACATCCCCCAAGCTCAATATCGGGACAACACTGTACCCAAAAACAGGACCCCATAGAGCCGCCTCATGATTTGAAATCCGATTTTTATATATGCGCATGTTTTTGAATAGATGAATAGAGACGCACGACAGAAAGCCCCCGAAAAAGCGAGGCGAAACGCTTTCTGGAGGGCTCTGCGAGGCATTGGATGAAAAACACGGCGGGCGGGCCTATGCCCGAGCGCCAACAGCGACCAACATGTTACTCGGCGTGAGCGTAATCGACCTTGGCGCGACGAGCGCGGCCTTCTCCCAATCGCTGGTGCCCTCAAAGACATCCTGGCGGTAGGGATTGCGGCCGAGCTTCTGGCGCGGTAGGCGATGTAGATGATCGCGGCGACGTGTGGCGACCAGCGCGGCAATCGAGACCGCGGTGGCGGCGCCGGGGTCGAGCGTGGAGTGGGTCACAAAGATGGACTCCTGAGTGGGTGGGCAGGCAGTTGTAGGTATACTGAAGTTCCACAGGTCATAGGCCAGGATGTAGCACCAGGTCATGTCGGGCCACAGCATGTCCTTCTGATCCTTGGAGGAGTAAATGCCCCACCAGGCGGTCATGCTGGTCATGGCCAGCGGAGCCACGCCAAAGATGATGGCCGCGCCGCTTTGGTGCGGCGGCCGACCTCGTTGAGCACGATCAGGCCAATAAAGACCATGGCCCAGCCGGCCCAGTGGATAAGGGCATCGCTACCCCAAACATCGAACAGCATGCTGCCTTCCTTTCACACGCCCGCGGCCCCTCTTCTGATCGCGGACAGTTTGGCCAAATGTCGTCAGTTCTGGGGCTTGCGCTCCGGATACTTGGCGGTATAGCCCTCGATGTGGAGCGTCGAGGCGATGATTTCCTTGACCGTCTCGTCGGGCACATCGGGGGCGTGCGGATATACATCAAAAAGACCCATGATGAGGGTGTAGAACGTTTCGTAGACATGGTCGATGCGCAGCTCGTGATGGGCGACAAAATCAACCACGGTGGTGTCGCAGATGTACTGAGCCACGCGCTGAACCACGTTGTGCAGAAAGCCGCCGTAGAGCCGCGCCGCTGCTCGAGGTCAGGGTACTCGGCAGCTCGTGGCCGCTGGCGACCAGGCGCTTAAAGAGCGGGCGACGGTGTCGAGCGCGCCTCAATATCACCGACGATGCGGTTGGCATTCCACTGCTCGAGCTCGGAGATAAAACCGTCAATTGCCTCGTCCATGACGGCGGTGACGGCGGCGTCCATGTCGGCGAAGTAGTGGTAGAACAGCGAGCGCGTGCAGCCGGCTCGCTTTGGTCACGGCCGATACCGATAGGTGGGACACGCCCAGCTCGGAGCTTACGGTGCGCACGGCGGTGAGGATCTCGCGACGGCGTTCGTCGCCCGTCAAGCGCTTTGCCGCGCTGTCGGATGCGGGGACGGCATTGACCGCAGAGGTATCTGCTGTGTTGTTGCCCATGCGTTTGCCGCCTTTTCATCCGTTTGAGCCTGACCGTTCGCCTAACAGTCTTGAATATTGTTGACGGTTCGTCAATACTGTTTTTGCCACAATGTCAACAATATCGGGTGAACGGCAGTAGGGGGCATGTCGAGCCCGTAAAAAGAGGGGCGCTGCGTGCCTGCCGTGCCTGCGGCAAGAGAAGGGACGACTATGATTCTCTCAACGGACCGGGGATTAGCTGCCAATTGCTCCGATATCGGTGCGGGAGTTTGTGCCGCCGCTGCCGGAGCATCCGCGCGAGGCCATCGTCAAACTGTGCGAGCACTGCACCAACCGCCTGCTGCATCGCGACGAGCTGCTGAGCTACGAGTACCGGTCGTTTGCCGAGGCCGCGACTGACGAGCAGGCCGAGGTACTCAAAGATGAAGATGCGCCGTCCCTATACGCTGCGAGATGGTCAAGCTCACCGGCATGCCCGAGGCCGATATCGAAAAAGATGCTCACGACGACATGAGCTACTAATGGTCTGCTCGAGTATAACTGGGAAAAACCCCGAGCGCGCCAAGCAGTGGGTCCTGCCCATGCTGGTGCCGGGTTCTGCCGAGTTCCTCAACATGCGCGTGAGCCAGCTCGGATGAGCATCCGGTCTACGCCAAGTTCTTTGAACAGGCATCCAAGGGTCCGCTGTCCAAGGCCACGCCGATGGGCCGCCCGGAGGCGCCGGCATCGGCATGCACGTCATTCCGGTCGAGAAGGCCATCGATGCCGCGAGCACCTCGGTGCCTATTGAGCATATCGAGCACTGGCTCGACAAAATATGAGGGTGGTATGCCGCCAGCACCTGCAGCTGCCGTGCGAGCCGTCGCGTGATGGGGGAGGGCTGTGCCGACGACCCGGCCGATTGGTGCAGATCGCCGTGGGCGATATGGCCGACTACGTGGTCGAGACCGATCGTGGCTTGACCATGTGACCCGCGACGAGGGTCTACGACATCCTGCGCCAGGCCGAGGACAACGGCTTTGTGCACCAGATCACCAACGTTGACGGCGAGAACAAGATCTCCGCCATCTGCAACTGCAACGTCAACGTAGCATTGCCCTGCGCACGCCCGCAGCTGTTCAACACGCCCAACCTGTCGCGCTCGGCCTATGTCGCCCAAGGTCGAGAAGGACAAGTGCGGCCTGCGGTCGCTGCGGTGTTGAGGTGTGTCCGGCCGGCGCCGGCTGGGCCAGAAGCTCTGCAGCAAAAAGGCGGGCGGACAGGTGCCCGAGTATCCGCGCCAGGAGCTGCCCGATGCCACCTAAGTGGGACCACACAAGTGGTCGCCCAACTACCGCAACGACAACCGCATCGAGACGCATGTGTCCGGCACCGCGCCCTGCAAGACGGCCTGCCCCGCGCACGTTGCCGTTCAGGGCTATTTGAAGCTCGCGGCTCAGGGTCGCTATGACGAGGCCCTAGCACTCATTAAGCGCGAGAACCCTCTGCCCGCTATCTGCGGCCGTGTGTGCAATCGCCGCTGCGAGGATGCCTGCACCCGCGGCCGTGTGGACGCCGCCGTGGCCATCGACGAGGTCAAGAAGTTCATCGCCCAGCGCGATCTGGATGCCGCGACCCGCTATGCCCCGCCCGTGGTGACGCCGACGCGCGCTGGCGGCTTCGACCAGAAGATCGCCATTATCGGTGCCGGTCCGGCCGGCCTGTCCTGCGCTTTCTACCTGGCCGAGAAGGGCTACAAGCCCGTCGTGTTCGAGAAAGAACGAGCGCCCGGGCGGCATGCTCACCTATGGCATTCCCAGCTTTAAGCTGGAGAAGGACGTTATCGAGGCCGAGGTCGAAGTTATTCGCCTGATGGGTGCCGAGTTCCGCTATGGCGTGGAGGTCGGTCGCGATGTGACGCTCGACGAGCTGCGCGCGCAGGGCTTTAAGGCCTTCTACGTTGCCATTGGCTGCCAGGCGGCCGCCTTGCGGGCATTCCGGGCGAGGTGCCGAGGACGTGACCGTGGCCGTCGACTTCCTTCGCGAGGGTTAACAGCGGCAAGATCGATTCCCTGTCCGGCCGCACCATTGTGGTGGGCGGCGGCGGCAACGTGGCTATCGATGTCGCGCGCAACGCCTGCCGTCTGGGTTCCGAGCACGTTGAGATGTTCTGCCGGAGAGCGATGCCCAGATGCCTGCCAGCGAGGAGGAGCGTCGCGAGGCCATTGAGGATGGCGCGCACATCAGCTGCGGATGGGGCCCCAAAGGAGATTCACACGGACGAGGCCGGTCGCGTGTGCGGCATCACCTTCAAGCGCTGCACGCGTGTCTTTTGACGACGAGGGCCGTTTTGCGCCCGAGTACGACGAGAACGATCTGCGCCGTGTCGATGCCGACCGTGTCGTCATGTCGATTGGCCAGTCCATTGTGGGGCGACCTGCTGGCTGGCTCCAAGGTGGAGCTCGGCCGCGGCCGGGCGCCTGGCCGATCCCAGACTTACCAGACCGCCGAACCCGACATCTTTGTGGGCGGCGACGTCTACCGGCCCAGCTTTGCCATCGATGCCATTGCCGCCGGCCACGAGGCTGCCGTGTCCATCCATCGCTTTGTGCAGCCGGGCTCCACGCTCACCATCGGCCGCAACCAGCGCCGCTACGCCGCGCTCGACCGCGACGATGTCGTGATCGAGAGCTACGACAACGCGAGCCGCGAGGTTGCGCATGTGGACCGCGAACGCGAGAAGGCTGCGCCGTTTAGCGAGTATGTTGAGACCTTTACCGAGGAGCAGGTGCGCGCCGAGACCGCCCGCTGCCTGGGCTGCGGCGCCTCGATCGTCGACCCCAACAAGTGCATCGGCTGCGGCCTGTGCACCACCAAGTGCGCGTTCGACGCCATCCATCTGGATCGCGACCGCCCCGAGTGCTCCACGATGGTCAAATACGAGCAAAAAGCTTCCAAGCCTGGGCAAGTACGCGCTCAAGCGCGCCATCAAGATTAAGTTTGGTCGCAAGTAAGCAGCCATAACGGGAACGACGGAAGGAATTAAAAAGTGCACGAGCTCGGAATCGTCTATCACATCATTCGCGATGTTGAGAATGGCGCGCGCTCATGGCGTGCGTCGCGTTTCGAGCGTCACGCTGCTGCTGGGCGAGGTCTCGGGCGTCGTCCCCGATCTACTACTCGACGCTTGGCGCTGGGCGGCGGATAAAAAGCCTATCACGCAGGGCGCGGGCTTATCGTGGAGCCTGTCGAGGCCGTGACGCGACGAGGCGTGCGGCCGCGACTACGCGACGGTCGAGCACGGCAAGACTTGCCCCATTGCGGCAGCGGTGAAACATACCTGCTGCAGGGCCAAGAGGTAATGATCAAACAGATCGAGACCCCCGACGGATCCGGCAGACGCTGTCCCCGACGGTCCTTCCGACCCCCCGATGCCGTCGACGCCGCCAACCCCCTCCACATCGCCTAGGATTCCCTATAAGTTGCGGTGAAATAGTTCCTAAATTCAGCCTTCTGGCTTTTAAACAAGAACTATTCCACCGCAACTATTTTGAGTGGTTTTTTGTTGAGCATAAGTCGTGCAAATAGTCAAGCCATGTCTGTTTAAACAAAATAGTGACAGTACGAGCACATTCGCATTTGCTTAATATCGATATTAATGAACAGCTTGCTTGTATCTATAAAATACATAGCTTGATGAGCGACGCTTTATCAGGTAATGAGTCGAAAAACAGTAATGTAATCAATTTGTAACAAACTTAGAAGTTTAAACAAATAATCCAACCTTTGCGAATTTAGCTATAATTCCACAATCCAAACAGGTATACTCCTTTCATGTCGTGTAGGAAATACGTAGACAAAAAAGGAGGTTATGTGATGGTAAGTATTGTTCTTGCTAGCCACGGGGACTTGGCAGCTGGAATCAAGCAGACGGGCTCGATGGCTTTGGCGATCAGCCGTCTGTTGCCGTGGTCTCGCTCGAGCCGAGCATGGGCCCCGACGACTTCCGTGCCAAGGTCGAGGAAGCAGTCGCTTCCTTCGAGGACCGAGGAGCAGGTGCTCTTCCTCGTTGATCTGGGGCGGCACGCCGTTCAACCAGATCAGCGGGCTCATCGAGGCCACGATTCCTGGGCTATCGTCACCGGTGTCAACCTGCCTATGCTCATCGGCATATTCGCAGCGCTTTGACGCAAAGAACACTGCACATGCGATCGCAAAACATCTCGTGACTGAGGCTAAGGCTGGCGTGCGCGTCAAGCCCGAGTCTCTGGAGCCCGAGGAGAAGAAGCCGGCTGCGGCCGCCGCTGCTCCTGCAGGCGCCATCCCTCCGGGAACGGTCATCGGCGACGGGCACATCAAGATTGCCCACGTCCGTATCGACACCCGTCTGCTTCATGGTCAGGTGGCCACCACGTGGACCAAGCAGATCAACCCCAACCGCATCATCGTGGTTTCCGACGGCGTTTGCTCACGACGAGCTCCGCAAGACCATGATCGAGCAGGCTGCCCCTCCGGGAGTCCATGCCAACGTCGTGCCCATCAAGAAGATGGCCGAGGTCGTCAAGGACACGCGCTTTGGTGACACCAAGGCCATGCTGCTCTTTGAGAACCCGCAGGATCTGCTCAAGGCCATCGAGGCCGGTGTCGACATCAAGGAAGTCAACATCGGTTCCATGGCTCACAAGGGCAAGGTCGTCGTCACCAACGCCGTCGCTATGGGCGATGATGACGTTAAGACTCTCGAGGCCCTCAAGGCCAAGGGCGTCAAGTTCGAGGTCCGCAAGGTTCCTTCGGATTCCTCCGAGGATCTCGACGCCATGTTGAAGAAAGCTAAGGCCGAACTGGCCGCTCAAGCATAGTAAAGGAGGGTCCGATACATGTCTGCAATCACTATTCTGCTTGTTGCGATTGTCGCGTTGCTTGCCGGTATGGAAGGCATTCTGGATGAGTTCCAGTTCCATCAGCCGCTCGTGGCATGCACGCTTATCGGTCTCGTAACCGGTCACCTTCAGGAGGGCATCCTCCTGGGCGGTTCGCTCCAGATGATGGCCCTTGGCTGGGCTAACGTCGGCGCCGCTGTCGCGCCTGACGCCGCTCTGGCCTCGGTCGCTTCTTCGATCATCATGGCGCTCGCCCTCAACGGTGGCGCCACCGATTCGGCCAAGGCCGTTACCACCGCTATCGCCGTCGCCGTCCCACTGTCGGTCGCTGGTCTGTTCCTGACCATGATCTGCCGTACCATTGCTACCGCTATCGCTCACGCCATGGACGGTTGCGCCGAGAAGGGCGACTTCTCCGGCATCGAGCGCTGGCAGTATGCTGCCATCCTCATGCAGGGCCTTCGTATCGCCATCCCGGCAGTGCTTCTGTGCGTCATCCCGGTCGAGGCCGTTACCAACGCGCTTAACGCTATGCCCGACTGGCTGTCCGGCGGCATGGCTGTCGGCGGCGGCATGGTCGCTTCCGTCGGTTACGCCATGGTCATCAACATGATGGCCACCAAGGAGACCTGGCCGTTCTTCGTCCTCGGCTTTGTCCTTGCTGCCATCCCTCAGCTCACGCTGATCGCCCTTGGTCTCATCGGCATCTCCCTTGCCCTCATCTACCTTGGCCTTAAGGATCTGGCCAAGCAGGGTGGCGGCATGGGCGGTGGCTCCGGCGACCCGCTCGGCGACATTCTGAACGATTACGAGTAGGAGGGGGAGTGATACATATGGCAGAGAACAAGATTCAGCTCACCAAGGCTGACCGCAAGAAGGTTTGCTTCCGTCATCAGTTCCTTCAGGGCTCGTGGAACTACGAGCGTATGCAGAACGGCGGCTGGTGCTTCGCAATGATCCCTGCGATCAAGAAGCTCTACACCAGCAAGGATGACCAGATTGCCGCTCTTAAGCGCCACCTGGAGTTCTATAACACCCACCCCTATGTTTCCGCCCCCGTCATTGGCGTTACCCTCGCCCTCGAGGAGGAGCGCGCCAACGGTGCTCCGATCGATGATGTCGCCATCCGGGCGTCAAGGTCGGTATGATGGGCTCCGCTCGCCGGCGTCGGTGACCCCGTCTTCTGGTTCACCCTTCGCCCGATTCTGGGCGCTCTGGGCGCTTCCTGGCCATGTCCGGCAGCATCGTCGGTCCGCTGCTGTTCTTCTTCGCGTGGAACATCATCCGTTACGCTTCCTGTGGTACACGCAGGAGTTTGGCTACAAGGTCGGCTCCTCCATCGCCAAGGACCTCTCCGGTGGTCTGATGGGCAAGGTCACCGAGGGCGCTTCCATCCGGGTATGTTCATCATCGGCGCCCGGTCGAGCGCTGGGTGTCCATTTCCTTCACCCCGATCGTCTCCACGGTCAAGCAGTCTGCTGGCGCCTTTATCGACTGGGCTAGCCTGCCCTCCGGTTCCGAGGGTATCAAGGAAGCGCTGACGATGTACAACTCCGTCGGTGCTACCGCCCTTGATCAGATGAAGGTCACCACGCTTCAGGCCAACCTCGATCAGCTCATCCCCGGCCTTGCCGCCGTGTGCCTGACCCTGCTGGTCTGCAAGCTCCTCAAGAAGAAGGTCAGCCCGATCGTCATCATCCTCTCTTCGCCGTCGGCATCATCGGTCGCTTCTGCGGCTTCATGTAAGCACGCTTCGGCTTAAGACCGAGAATTGCTAGGCAAGGGCTTTTGAGCCATTGAAACGGACCGCACCCGGTGGGTACACTGGATGCGGTCCGATTGTTTTTATTGGAGGGCGAGGCGCGTATGGCGCAATCTCAGAACAGCACGGTCGATCTAGCAACGCCGGCAACCTGCCTGATGGGGCTTACCAGCCACGGTAACGTGATGGTGGGCAATAAGGCGTTTGAGTACTATAACGAGCGCAATCCCGAGGATTATATTCAAATCCCGTGGGACGAGGTCGACTATATTGCCGCCGAGGTCTTGCGCGGCACCAAGAAGATTACG
>VOFB01003847.1_pt1 | contig 10910 bp, 23 predicted proteins | sample 5384141 | NCBI WGS metagenome assembly VOFB01 (sample SAMN12384721, study PRJNA508395) | human gut metagenome | isolation source: healthy gut A | host: Homo sapiens
CCGGTAATACTTCGTTCAGTTTACGTGTGCTTTCATTTTTATAACGCTTGTTATTATTTGAACCTGTTGATAAATAGCGTTGTTGTACAAATGTTTCAGGATCACCTGTAGGTGCACTCAGATGTTAGCAGAACATAAATCAAAAGTTTCATAGCTTTTGATATCGATGACGTTTTCTGCCAGTTCAATTTTATTTCAATACCAATTTTTTTAGCTTCACTTTGAAGTGATTGCGCAATAATATTAACATCAGAGACCCATGATCCGCACTTTCTTAGTAATTTAAAACAATCTGCCCGATTTTTTCACGAATACCATCATGATTACTATCAAGGTATCCTGCCTCGTTAAAGTAAGCATTTGCTTTAGCTAAATCAAAGTATATCCATTAAAGAACTGTGACCATAAGGTAAAGCTGAAGAATAAACCTTGGGCTACTTTACCACCAATAAGTTTACAATACTTTCACGGTCTACACTATAAGATAAAGCTTGTCTAATAATCTTATCGTTTAAAAATGTTGATTCATTATTCATATAAACACATTTGTGCGTGGCCAATACTAAGAACTTGATAAGTCTTTATTTTTTCTAAAAAGTTTTAAACTTGGAAGTAATCAATTGTATTAGCAGATCAACCTCTTTTTGATTGTAAAGCTAGTACACGTGCATCAGAATCAAACTTGGGTAAAATGGACATGATCTAATTTGGCTTTACCATCATAATAGTTTCATTTCTACTTGTTTCTATTGTTTTTCTGAAACAAAGTCATCAACGACAAAATGGACCTGTACAAGGTGGATGAGAGCTCACCAATATCTTCATCACTTTGACTGGCATCATAGATTGTAAAAAGAGGTTCCAAAGATTATTAAAGTGCTCCACTTGGTTTATTTAAATAAAAGATAAACTTCTTGTCCTTTGCTTTCTTATATGGTTTAAATCAAAATAATCAACCGCACGTGTATTATTCTTAAAAAGCTCTTTCTAAGCATTGTACATGTTTTCCTGTTACTTTTTTTTCCATTAGAAAAACAGAATTATTATAAAGTAAACTTCAAGTTGTATCATCGATTTGTTCATAGGATTTTTGTAAGAGAAGGCTCAACTTCATTTTTCATTTAATTTTAAAAGTGTTTCTCCAACACCAATACGACTTAAAACCCAACCATCATATTATTTGGGATCTAAAGAAGTAGAAATCCAAAACATCGCCGCATTAAGTGTTTTACTCGATGAATCATTAGAAGAACATCCACATAAAGACGTTAACATCAATAAACATAATAATAATTTTATTTTTTTCATAAACAATTCCTTTCTAAATAATGTTTAGGATCTTAAATAATCCCTTAAATCCTGATAATAAATTAAATAAAAGAACACAAACAAATAAAACAAGACCTGAATACCATCATCCATGGGGCTACTTGCATAAATTGTTTACTTTCATAAAGCATTGCACCCCATTCAGGATATGGTGGTTGACTAGCAAGTCTAAAAAGCTAAGCCCCTGCAAGGGAGTAAGCATCATATTACCAATATCTAAAAAGGCAGTAATCAAAAATTTGTGATAAAATATTTGGTAAAAGATAACGTAAAATACGTGTTATCAAAGGAACACCTGACATCTTAGCCACAATCAAATAATCTTTATTCTTTTCTTGTTTAACAAGAGCTAAAGTTAATCTTGCATACTTAGGCCACCAGACAAAAGCCAAAGCAAAAACGGTATTAAACAATCCTGCACCTATAACACCTACAACAGCAATCGCAAAATCGTATCAGGAAAAGCAAGTATACCATTCATTAAACTGTTTAAAAAATGTTCAGCTTTTCCTCCTAATAATCCAGCAAACAAACCAATACTAACACCTATAATAACAATTAAAAATAACATTAAAAAATGTTAAACCAAAAAGATGTTTTTGCTCCACATAAAATACGACTTAAGATATCTCTTCCTAATTTATCAGTCCCAAATAAATGTGATAAGCTTGGCCCTTGTAATGATAAATTATAATTGACTTTTAAAAGGATCATAAGGAGCAATCAAAAGAACCCAACAGCGCAACAAGGGTAAACAAACCACTAAAATAATTTTAATTTTTAATTTCCTTTTCATGTCTTACTCTCCTTAATTGTGGGTTTTAAAACTTGTTGTAAAAATCAACAAAAAAATTAACACATACATAAATTAAAGCCATATAAAGAGCATAAGCTTGGATAATTGGATAATCTCGATAGCGAATCGCTTCAATCACCATATTTCCTAATCCTTGATAAGAAAAAATAGTTTCAATAATCGCTGTTCCTCCAAGTAGATGCCCAATAGACAAACCAAGCAAAGAAGAAAGTGTCGTTAAAACATGAGGTAAAACATGATGAACATATATTTCTTTAGAACTCATACCTCTTGCTTTTAAACCAACGACATAATCTTGATTAAGTTGTTCTAACAAAGCATTTTGAATCATACGTGTATAAGAACAAATCATAGGAATACTCAAACAACACGCTGGTAAAATAAGACCTTTAAAATCTTGCCCACTAATAACCGGAAATAAATTCAATTTTACAGAAAACACTAAAATCAAGATCAGAGCTAACCAAAAATTAGGAAGTGACAATCCTAAAAAAGTTGTTCCTTTTAAAATTTGATTTAAAAACTTTTTCGATGTGTCGCACTATAAATACCTAAGGGTATAGAAAAACAAATAACAATCACAAAAGAAAAAACCTGCTAGTTTTAATGTATTAGGAAGTTTACTTAACATTTGCGTATTTACATCTTGACCATAATGATAGAATAACCTAGATTTCCATGAAGGACATCTTTTAGCCAATTGACATAACGTAAAGCGATATTTTGATCAATCCCATTTCATGACGAGTTTGATTGAGTACTTCTTCACTTGGCGTAATGCCTTTAGATAAATAATACATTTCAGCACTATCACTAGGAGCCAAATCTATCATAAAAAAGGTAATTAAAGTTACAAAGAAAAGAATAGATAGTAATGATAAAAAACCTTCTCATTATTTAATAGCGTGTATTAAGAACTGACGGATCAATTCTTTTTCCTTTCTTTGTTTGTTCACTTTTTAAATTTGACTTTCAACAAGGCCAAAACCAATTTCATTTAATAAATCCTTATCAAATTGAGGTCTTAACACATAAGAAAGCATTAAATCTTTTAGCAATCGTATCAATAATAGAAACATCAATACCTTCCATATGTTGATGATCACTATGTCCATTTCTTTGATAATCATGATCTTGATAATGATAATAATGATTGCCATCAATATTTAACAAATGTCCTTATTTTTAAGTACACGATAAATTTCTTGATAATTTGTTTAGGCTTTCTAAATTCCATGTCACATTTCTGGTAATGACAAAATCAAAAGATTCATCATCAAAGGTCAATTCTTGAACATCCATTTTTTTTTAAAGTCAGTATGAACATTATTTTCTTTAGCGTTATGCTTAGCTTCTTCTAACATTTGATTACTATAATCTATCCCTGTCACTTGACATCCTTGTTTTGAAAGTAAGATAGAAAGAAAACCCGGTCCACATCCTAAATCTAAAACTTTTAAATCTTTTTTTTTAGAGGTACGTATGTATGAATTAACTTCAACCATTTATCTTGGTCATTTTAAAGTTCTTCTTGGTTATCTAAAGAATAACCAGAAGAACGCTGATTCCAATAATCTGCAATTTTTATTTAGTTTAGTGGTCATAAATACTCCTTTACTTAACAAATTGATATACTTCTTGCAAAGAACAATGATTTTCTAGTGCTAATTTTTAGCACTTTCGTATTCTGGATAACATCTTTTTCACCATCAATAATTACTTCTTTTACTAATAACTTACCAAAAGGTGTTTCTATTTCTTTAATATGACAGGTAAAACTATTCTTTGTTCTTTACGATAACGAATACCGATTGTTGTTGTTTGTTTAAAATGATTTTTTGTAAAACATCTAGTTGTTCTTCAAGACAAACCACACTTAAACGATATGCTGGGCGATTCTTTTCATAAAAATCGATGTATAAAAAACATCAAGCGCTCCATTTTCTAGAAGTTGCTCTAAAACAAATCCTAACATTTCTCCACTACAATCATCAATATTCGTTTCCATGACTATAATTTCGTTTTTTTTTGATTTCTCCTAAAGAGACTTTTAAAACATTAGGAATGACTAAGTCTTTAGTTCCTGTTCCCCAACCTACTTTTTGAACATCCATAGGCATCATTCCATATGAACTAGCAATTTCAGCAATAATCGCAGCTCAGTAGGTGTTACAAGTTCTGTATCAATATCAATTTGACGAGAGATCACATTACTTGCGGCAAAAATTCTGAGGTTGCTGGTACTGGTACAGAAATCATACCATGTGCACATTCAATAAAGCCATACCCATCATTAACAACACTACTATAAATGACATCAGGATTGATTTTACAAAGCAAGATTGCTGTTCCAATAATATCAACAATAGAATCAATCGCTCCAACTTCATGAAAATGAACATTTTCTAAAGTTTCATTATGGACTTTACTTTCTGCTTTAGCAACTCTTAAAAGATTCTTTTAGCAAGCTCTTTTGTTTTTCATCAATATCACTTTCATCAATGATTTTATTAACATCAAATAAATTACGATGTTCATGATGATGGTGATGATGATCATGTTCATGATGATGTGTATGTTCATGTTCTAAATGAACATCTACATACGTTCCTGTAATACCATTTTTCTTTTTCTTTAGAGATATGAAGATGATAACCATCCACATTTAATTTTCTTTAATTCATTTTCCAAATAATGTGGATCATCAATTAATTCTGACAAAGCCCCTAATGTCATATTTCCACTGATTCCACTACTACAATCAAAATATAAAACTTTCACTACTTTTTACCTCCTAAACAATTAATGGTATGAGCCATATACCCTGCCCAAAACCATTATCAATATTAACAACACTCACGCCACTTGCACAACTATTAAGCATAGCTAGTAAGGCAGATAACCCTTCAAAATTAGCCCCGTAACCAATCGAAGTTGGCACAGCAATCACTGGTTTATCAACAAGACCGCCAACAACAGAAGCAAGTGCTCCTTCCATTCCTGCGCAAACAACAAGAACATTCGCTTCTTGAATAACATCTAAACGATGAAATAAACGATGAATGCCTGCTACACCTACATCACTTACAAGTTCCACTTCATTTCCTAAAAATTGTGCTGTTAAATAAACTCACGAGCAACTGGTAAATCAGATGTTCCTGCACAAACAACGACAATTTTTCCTTTATTGATTTCTTTTTTTCTTCATCAATATAACAAATATGAGAGAGTTCATCATAAATTATTTGCGGAAATTCTTTTAAGATAGTTTGGCTTTTTTCATCATTAACACGTGTAATTAAAATAGAATGAATATCATGATCTAACATATTTTGAACAATACCAATAAATTTGTTCCTTTGTTTTTCCTGCACCATAGATGACTTCATGATTACCTGTTCTTTTTTGCGATCATAATCAATGGTTGCATAATCTAGTGGTTGATCTAAAAGCTTTTGAGCTTGTTCAAGAGTTAACTCATTATTTTAAATTTATTAAGAATTTCCTGTTTGTTTTCAACGTCATATCCTCCATGTTTTTATTCCTTCTAAATCAAGAGTAACAAATCTAAATCCTAAGTCTTTAATCTTTTGAATTAATTCTTTTATGATCTATAATTTTTGTAAACTCTTGAGGTTCAACTTCCAAACGTGCCACATCTCCATGTACTCTTAAACGAACATGGAACATGCCTAAATCGTGAAGATATTTTTCACCTTTTTTTCAACCATTTGAAGTTTTTCAAATGTAAGTTCTGTATTATAATCAAAACGAGATGCTAAACAAGCATTTGATGGTTTATTATAAGTTGAAATACCAAGTTGTTTTGAATAATTTCTGATTTCTTTTTGTTAATTCGTTATTAGCTAAAGGTGAAATGATTCCTAATTCTTCACATGCTTTTAAACCTGGTCGATATACTTTTTTCATCATCTTTATTTTTTCCATCTAATACATATTCAAAAATTATGTTCTTTAGCTACCACTTTTACTTTAGACATAATACTTTTTTTACAATGATAACAACGATCTTTATGATTAAAACGGAAAGCTTCAACATCTAAAGGGTTAACATCTAAAACAACATAATTTGCTCCTTGTAACTGTTCAAGAGCTCCTTCAATATCTTCTTTAGACATCATCGCACCACGACATAATACCGGTAATACATGATCTTTTCCTAATGTATCAGTGCGACATGAAATAAAAAGTTTGAATCAACACCCCGCTATAAGCAATTGCTACGTTTTCATATTTTTTAATTCAGTTTGTAATAATTCTAATTTATTCATAAAATCCCCTAATTCTTTTTTTACTTTTTTAGGCTTATAAGTTATAGAACAAAAATATCGTATACATTTGGCAAAGTTATAGTTTCTACTATAATCGTTACTTCATGTATACGATATTTTCTATTTATTTAATTTTTCAATCATATTAACAAGGTCATCAATATATTCACTTATTGATTTTTTGTGCAACACCCACTATTTGAGCACTACACTTCGATACTGGAATTAAAAATTTATGAGCTTCACTTTCACTGATTGCACTTGCCATCTTTGGTGTAATTTCACCATACATCGAATTAGCAAAAGCGATACCAATTGGGCCAACAACAATAGAAGCATGCGATACATTATAAACAACTGAATTTTCACCAGTTGCTATAATATCAGCCCCTCCTTTTTTGAGTTGTCCCTGTCGCAATACTATTTGTCCCGACACCAATAATAACATATTCAGGATGTTTTTCTTTTAAACCTGAATAATATTTTTTCCAATACCGCCACCTTGTCCATCAACTACAACAATCTCCATGTTTCCTCCTGATATATAATAAACTTTTGTTTATTTTCGATTTCTTATCTCTATATCTTATTCATGAAAGTAAGCAGCAATTTCTTGCATACGTTTACATTTTTGTTGAACATGAATGGACATCGTTTATCACAAGGGTGACAAACAACACAATCACTTGCTTTTAAAGTTAAATGATGATAATGATCTTTAGCAAGATCATCACCTAGGCATACTAAATCATAATACTTGTTTATTAATGCAATGTCCAGTCCTTTTGGGCATGGATTACAATGTTTACAATAAACACATTGATTATAGCTTTCTAATTTAGAAAAGTTCCTAAAATTGAATAGTCTTTTTTCTTCTTGGGATGCTTTAAAGAATGCTAAAACATCTTGCAAATCTTGATCATTTCTGAATTCCAGGTAAAACCGTTAACACTCCTGGTTTATCTAAAGCATATTGAATACATTGTGTTTTAGAAAGTGCTTGATGGAATGGTGATTCACTTGCATCAAGTAACTTGCCACCACAGAATGCTTTCATAACAGAAATTCCCTACACCTTTTTTTTCAAGACGGCGATAAAGATTCATACGTTCATCAAATTCACCAATTATAATCCCAAAATTCAAATCATAAGCAGGATTAATAAACATGACCATATCTAGTATTTTCATAGCCAATACTTTATGAACAAGTTTTGGACTATGAGATGATAAACAATATAATGAATTATTCCTTTTTTCTTTAAATCTAAGATATAATCAAGAACACCATTTTTCTTGAATTGCCTTTTAAAATCCTCTTCTTCATCAATACAATGAATAAAGCCAAAATCAATATAATCTGTTTGAAGACAATCTAATTGCCATTGAATTGATTCTTTTATACGTTTTAAATCTGTTGTCCAACCATATTCTCCAGAGGTACATTCCGCCCCAAAATGAATTTGTAAGTAAATAGTGTCTCTTCTGACCTTTTAAAGCTTCTCCAACTGCTTAAAAATAGGTGCATGCCCTGCTGCTAGATCAACATATTAATACCTGCATCAAATGCATGATTTAACGTTTTTAACATTTCTTCATGACTGGCAGCACCTAAAGAACTTGCTCCAAGACCAATAATACTTATCAATTCATTACCATGAGGTAATTTTTCTATATTCTATTATTTTTCAAAATGACCAGCAACATCTTTTAAATATTGAATAATTGAGAGATGTTGTGGACATACTCCTTCACATTGACCACATTCAACACAATCACTTGCTTTACCAAATCTTTTGTTAAGTTATTGTAGTATTCTCCTTGTGGTGTCCATCCTTTTTCTTCTACTTCTTGTAAATCCGCGTTATATAATGAGAAATATTTGGAATGGCGATATTCATTGGACAACCATCTACACAATAAGCACATCCTGTACATGGTACAGTAATTGTTGAATTAATAGTTGAAACAGCTTTTCTAATTAAAGCATATTCTTCTTTCATTTAATGGTTTGAAATCTTCCATATAACCTAAGTTATCTTCTAATTGTTCCATATTAGACATACCACTTAAAACCATCATCACATTTTCTTGACTTGCTGCAAAACGAATAGCCCAAGAAGGAATTGACATTTCTGGATGGTATTCTTTAAACATTTTTTCAACATCTTCTGGTACTTTCGCAAGTGTTCCACCTTTTTACAGGTTCCATAACAATCACTGGTTTATGATGTTTTGTAGCGACTTCATAACATTTTCTTGATTGTACACCAACACTGTCCCAATCTAAATAATTGATTTGTAATTGTACAAATTCAAATTCTGGGTGTTCAGTTAAAACTTTATCTAATAATTCAGGTCCGTCATGATATGAAAAACCAATTGTTTTTACTAAACCTTGTTTCTTCTTTTCTTGAATCCAATTAAACAATCTAATTCATTATAAACTTCAATACTATGGGTATTGATATCATGTAATAAATAGTAATCAAAATAATCAACACCTGTTTTTGCACATTGTTCATTAAAATACGATCACGATCTTCTTTGTTTTAATAAACCCTTTTGGTTTTTGTTCAAATCGATTTTGATGGATTACCCCTTTGCATTTTACGTAATCAGTTAATGAATATATTGATTCATTATTGATTGTACATTCTAATTTTAAGATAATAGTTTTGTTTTGAATGAAGGTTTTATTAGTCCTCCTTGTGGCTACTTCATGTACGTCCACTTTAAATAGACTTAATCCTTTAGACTTGACATCACTTTATACCCGAATTAGTTTGTTGCAGCAGTGTTTCTACACTTGTCTCCGTATTTGCGAGGTTGCGTTTGTCTTGTTTTAGAGGTGCAATTCAAAACCGATTACATAGAAAGAAGGTCATTATTTTATGGAAAAACAATTATATTCTTTATGTTGGCATGGACGCCTCTAAAGGCAAAGCAGATGCTGCCATCCTCAAGGTCAGTGATCGTAGATCTGTTAAACCTAAATTCTTGCGAAAAAACTATCTTTTAAATTTGTTAAATCAGAAGTTGCTTCTTTTTTAGAAACTGTAAGAAGCTATTCTGATGATAATTGTACCAGTATCTGTTTTGCTTTTAGAAGTTACTGGTATCTATTCTACTAATGTCTATAACTACATCAAAGCGAATCTTTATGAAAATGAAAGCATCAAGTTTCTTAATACCGATTTTGTCAATCAATGGCGTAATGCTCATAATATTGCTAAATCTGATCCTTTGGATGCTCAAACTATTTCTACTATCATTGGCACTGATTCTGATGTTCAATATGTCAATGACAACGTTTTTGAAAATAAAAACGGATATCAAGATTTGAAAGCTTTAGTACACAGACATTATCAGATCAAAAAATCTATTCTCAAGAAATCAACCGTCTCATCGCCCAATGTGATTGTTTATTTCCTGAACTTCAATATGTTTTCGACCCTAAATCAGCTGCTTTTATCGCTGTCTTATCTTCATATCCTACGACACATGATATCATAAATGCTTCTAAAGTTGAAGTGTTTGATGTCGTTTACGAAGCAACCAAGCATCGTTGTTCAATGGATAAAGTAGATAAGCTCTTTGAACTATGCCAGGATACTTTAGTTCCTGATGATATTTCTTCCTATGGAAAAAGCATCATTCTAGACCTTGTTGAAAACATTAAAAATATAAAAGGTCAGCTCAAATCAATTGAAAGATATATTAGAGATGTTGCTTCTTTAAATCCAGCTTATAAACTGCTTCTTACAATTACAGGATGCGGTCCTATAACTGCTGCAACTGTTATTGCTGAAACTGGTAATATAAGAAGATTTAAAAACGCAGACTGTTTTGTTTCTTATTCAGGAACAAGCCCTAGAAACAAACGCTCTGGGATCTCTGTAGAAACCATGGGCAAGATTTCTAAAAAAGGTTCTAGATATCTTAGACATGCAATTTATATGATTGCAGAGTTTGCCAGACGTCATAATCCTGTTCTTAAACATCAGTTTGAAAGAATCAAGAATGGAAACAAGAAAAGACATATGCTGGCTAATATTGCAATTGCAAACAAAATTGCACGATATATCTATTCAATTATGAAAAATAAAAGCAGTTTTGTAATCTTACATGATCATATCATGCGATTACCAGAAGAAACCCGATATACGTTCTTCAATTCAATATCATTAGACTTTCCTAAAAATACTAGAAAACAGATCTATCAGTATTCTGATATCAATGGTGAAGTACATAAATTCGTCTACACCAAAACCGATGAAATGATACCTGCTTAACAGTAAGTAAAAGTTTAATGTAAGAGCTTTCAATGTTTTGGCGTTGAAAAGTTCTTTTAAGTGCACTCTTTTTTTAGAAAAGAAAGAGGATTTTTATAGAGGATTCACCTCTAAACCAAGACAAATGCCTATAAAACCAATAAATACTTAAAAAATTAATTATTTATTGACATTTAAT
>VOFB01001801.1_pt1 | contig 10902 bp, 18 predicted proteins | sample 5384141 | NCBI WGS metagenome assembly VOFB01 (sample SAMN12384721, study PRJNA508395) | human gut metagenome | isolation source: healthy gut A | host: Homo sapiens
CGAATTCAGCCCCAGGATGTGACGAGCCGACATCGAGGTGCCAAACCTCCCCGTCGCTGTGGACGCTTGGGGGAGATCAGCCTGTTATCCCCAGGGTAGCTTTTATCCGTTGAGCGATGGCATTTCCACTCACATACCACCGGATCACTAACTCCAACTTTCGTTACTGCTCGACCCGTCGGTCTCGCAGTTAGGCTGGCTTATACGTTTACACTCACTGCACGATTTCCGTCCGTGCTGAGCCAACCTTTGAGCGCCTCCGTTACTTGGAGGCGACCGCCCCAGTCAAACTGCCCGCCTAACAGTGTCCCCCGACCGGATTCACGGCCGCAGGTTAGAAACCCAGCAAATCAAGAGTGGTATCCCACCAGCGACTCCACACTGGCTGACGCCAATGCTTCCCTGTCTCCCACCTATCCTGTACATGATTTACCGAATTCCAGTATTAAGCTGCAGTAAAGCTCCATGGGGTCTTTCCGTCTAGTTGCGGGTAACTGGTATCTTCACCAGTACTACAATTTCGCCGGGCGGGCTGTTGAGACAGTGCCCAAATCATTACGCCTTTCGTGCGGGTCAGAACTTACCTGACAAGGAATTTCGCTACCTTAGGACCGTTATAGTTACGGCCGCCGTTTACCGGGGCTTCAATTCAATGCTTCGCTTGCGGTTGACATCTCCTCTTAACCTTCCGGCACCGGGCAGGCGTCAGCTCATATACGTCATCTTTCGATTTAGCATAAACCTGTGTTTTTGGTAAACAGTTGCTTGGGCCTTTTCTCTGCGGCCTCTTTCGAGGCTCCCCTTCTTCCGAAGTTACGGGGTCACTTGCCGAGTTCCTTAACAACCCTTCTCCCGTTGGCCTTAGGATTCTCTCCTCATCTACCTGTGTCGGTTTGCGGTACGGGCACCTTGTCAATATCATACAGCTTTTTCTCGCCAGTGTACAATCACCCACTTCGCTACTGTTTTCGCTCCCTTTCGCCGCACTCAACCAACGGTGCGGACAGGCTATGTTCCTGCGTCCCTGTTTAAACTTCGGTGGCTACGGAATCTTTACCGTATGTGCATCAACTACGCCTTTCGGCCTCGCCTTAGCTCCCGGCTTACCCTGAGCGGACGAACCTTCCTCAAGAAACCTTAGATTTTCGACCATTATGATTCTCACATAATTCTCGCTACTCATTCCGGCATTCTCACTTGTGATACTCCACTACTCCTTTCGGTGTAGCTTCGCAGACTATACACAACGCTCATCTACCAACAATATTACTATCATTCCTAAGCTTCGGTATGGATTTTAGCCCCGTTACATCTTCGGCGCCCGGTCACTCGACTAGTGAGCTATTACGCACTCTTTGAATGTGTGGCTGCTTCTAAGCCAACGTCCTAGTTGTCTACGCAACTGCACATCCTTTTCCACTTAAATTCATTTAGGGACCTTAGCTGTAGGTCTGGGCTCTTTCCCTTTGACTACGAAACTTATCTCTCGCAGTCTGACTCCCGGAAAACATTTATGCGGCATTCAGAGTTTGATAGGGTTCGGTAAGCCGTGAAGCCCCTAGCCCATTCAGTGCTTTACCTCCGCTAAACTATCCTGAGGCTAGCCCTAAAGCTATTTCGATGAGAACCAGCTATATCCGAGTTCGATTGGAATTTCACCGCTAACCACAGCTCATCCCCGCCTTTTTCAACAGACGTGGGTTCGGTCCTCCATGGAATTTTACTTCCACTTCAACCTGTCCATGGTTAGGTCACCCGGTTTCGGGTCGTATACTGCAAACTGTACGCGCTATTCACACTCGGTCTCCCTTCGGCTTCAGTGCTTAACACCTTAACCTCGCTTGCAACATACACTCGCCGGACGTTCTACAAAAGTACGCTATCGCACTCATAGGTGCTTTAGCAGCTTGTAAACATAGGGTTTCAGATTCTTTTTTCACTCCCTTCCGGGGTTCTTTTCAACTTTCCATCACTGTACTTTTCACTATCGGTCATCAGGTAGTATTTAGGCTTGGGGTGGTCCCCCGGCTTCCCACCGGGTTCCTCGTGTCCGGTGGTACTCTGGATCCTGCCTTGTCAATATCCTTTTCGCTTACAGGACTATTACCTACTATGGTGTGTCTTCCCATACACTTCTGCTAAAATATTGAATCAATTATGCAGTCCACAACCCCAAAGATATTGCTATCTCTGGTTTGGCCTCTTTCCCTTTCGCTCGCCGCTACTTAGGAAATCGATGTTTCTTTCTCTTCCTCCTCCTACTTAGATGTTTCAGTTCAGAGGGTTTCCTCCACATGGCTATGTATTTTACCATGCAGTGATACGGTATTGCCGTACCGGGTTTCCCCATTCGGATATCTGCGGGTCGTTGGTTGTTTGCACCTTACCGCAGCTTTTCGCAGCTTGCCGCGTCCTTCTTCGGCTCCTGATGCCAAGTCATTCTCCCTACGCTCTTTATAGCTTGACCAACTTGGTTTGGTTCTTGAATTACATAAGAATTAGAGATTTGTTTGAAATTGAAGTTTTTACCCATATGAAACTCGTATATCGAAAACCCTTTCCACATTAGTTTGATAACTAATTTAGTTATCGGGGTTTGTCATTTGATTACTTTGTAAACTTGAACGAGATGCGCTTTTGGTGGAGATTAGCGGGATCGAACCGCTGACCTCCTGCTTAAAGCAGGCGCTCTCCCAGCTGAGCTTTTCCCCTTATATCAATATTTTGTTTTTAAATGTTCATGTGCCCTACATTAAATTAAACAACGTACCATTCCGCGATATTTCCAGACGTTCGACCTTAGAATTTTGACAATATTTCTTCCTTAATCATTCTCCTTAGAAAGGAGGTGATCCAGCCGCACCTTCCGATACGGCTACCTTGTTACGACTTCACCCCAATCATCAACCCCACCTTCGACTGCTCCTCCTTACGGTTAGCTACAGGCTTCGGGTGTTATCGACTCCCATGGTGTGACGGGCGGTGTGTACAAGGCCCGGGAACGTATTCACCGCATCATTCTGATCTGCGATTACTAGCAATTCCGACTTCATGCAGGCGAGTTGCAGACTGCAATCCGAACTGAGACCGCTTTTGTAGATTTGCTCTACCTCGCGGTTTCGCTTCCCTCTGTGTGCGCCATTGTATTACGTGTGTAGCCCAGGACATAAGGGGCATGATGATTTGACGTCATCCCCACCTTCCTCCGTTTTGTCAACGGCAGTCTCGCTAGAGTGCTCTTGCGTAGCAACTAACAGTAAGGGTTGCGCTCGTTGCGGGACTTAACCCAACATCTCACGACACGAGCTGACGACAACCATGCACCACCTGTCTCTATGTCCCGAAGGACTTACCTAATGTATCTCTGCTTCGTTAGTTGGATGTCAAGCCCTGGTAAGGTTCTTCGGTTTGCTTCGAATTAAACCACATAATCCACTGCTTGTGCGGGCCCCGTCAATTCCTTTGAGTTTCAACCTTGCGGTCGTACTCCCCAGGTGGAATACTTATTGTGTTAACTGCGGCACGGAAGGGGTCAGTCCCTCCACACCTAGTATTCATCGTTTACGGCGTGGACTACCAGGGTATCTAATCCTGTTTGCTCCCCACGCTTTCGCGCCTCAGCGTCAGTTATCGTCCAGTTGACCGCCTTCGCCACTGGTGTTCCTCCTAATATCTACGCATTTCACCGCTACACTAGGAATTCCGTCAACCTCTCCGACACTCAAGAAATACAGTTTCAAATGCAGTTCAAGGGTTGAGCCCTTGGTTTTCACATCTGACTTGCCAATCCCGCCTACGCGCCCTTTACACACAGTAAATCCGGACAACGCTTGCCACCTACGTATTACCGCGGCTGCTGGCACGTAGTTAGCCGTGGCTTATTCGTCAAGTACCGTCACTTGCTTCGTCCTTGACAAAAGAAGTTTACAACCCGAAAACCTTCATCCTTCACGCGGCGTTGCTGCGTCAGGGTTTCCCCCATTGCGCAATATTCCCCACTGCTGCCTCCCGTAGGAGTCTGGGCCGTATCTCAGTCCCAATGTGGCCGTTCAACCTCTCAGTCCGGCTACTGATCGCAGCCTTGGTGGGCCGTTACCTCACCAACTAGCTAATCAGACGCGAGGCCATCTTTCAGCGATAAATCTTTGATATAAATGCCATGCGACATCTATATGTTATGCGGTATTAGCAGTCGTTTCCAACTGTTGTCCCCCTCTGAAGGGCAGGTTGCTCACGCGTTACTCACCCGTCCGCCACTGTCCTAAATTCATTTGGACCGAATCCTCTTTCATCAGATAACTCCGTTCGACTTGCATGTGTTAGGCACGCCGCCAGCGTTCATCCTGAGCCAGGATCAAACTCTCTATATATTGTATCTAAACGAGCATCCCGCTGTTCAAATCCTTCATAGAGCTATTTGTCATAGCTTCAAACTTTTTATCGTTACAGTTTCGTAATTGACTAACCGCTTCCGGCAACTTTTTCAGCGAGCACTTGATTTCAGTGCTCCGTCTGGTGCTTTTTGTTTCATGGTTACGTTGTTTAATTTACAAGAAGTTTTCCAATCTTTTTCGCCGTGGCTCTCTTTTTCTCCGTTTCCGGCCACCGCCCTCGCGGACAGCTTTGTTAGAATACCATACCTTCAAGCTCTTGTCAAGACTTTTTCTTGATCTTTTTAACTTTTTCTATGGTCTTCTTCCTTTTTTGCTCCCCCTCACGTATAATATCAAACCTTTCCTTTTGTCAACCCCTTTTTCCCTTTTTATATCCCATTTTATTTTCTCTTAGACACTTTTTCATACTACATGATATAATGGTAAAATAAGTAATACCCCCTATATATAGGAGTTGATTTGGATGATTTTACATACGCTTACGGCCACATTTGGCTGTTTGAACAATAGCACGCTGAGCTGGGAAGGGCTGAACCTGATTCAAGCCCCCAACGAATCCGGCAAATCCCACTTGGCTGGCGTTTCTCCGTTCCATGCTGTATGGCCTGCCCACCCGTGAGCGGGGCGCTTTGGCCGATAAAAACCGTTATATTCCCTGGAACGGCGCTGCCATGAGCGGCCGTATGGAATTGACTGACGGGCCCAGGAGCTGGTATTGGTCCGCGACACGGTACACGGCGGCACGCCCATGGGGGCGGTTTTACGCCGCATACGCCGGCACCGCCACACAGGAGGGCATGACCGGCCAGAATGCCGGCGAGCGGCTGACCGGGTGCCCCGCGCCGTGTTTGAGCGCAGCGCGTTTATCCGGCAGAACGCCCTGTCCATTGATCAGGATGCCGAATTGAAAAGCGCATCGCCGCGCTGATTTCCTCCGGTGACGAAACGACCTCTTATTTGAAACAGAAAAGCGCCTGCGTACTGCACTGAACCGGCGCCGGCACAACCAGACCGGCTGCTGCCCCGCATAGAAGCAGAAATCGCAGCGCTGCGGCAATCTCGACACAGTTGCACACGCTGCAGCAGGAGAGCGATCAGGCCCGTCTGCAGGCCCGCTGCGCCGGTGAGGCAGCCGAAATGGCCGCCCAGAAACTGGCACTGCACGACCGCATGGACGAAATCGAGGCCAAACGTGCGTTCTTTGCCGCCAAAGCAGAACTGACCCAAACCGAGAAAGAGGCCGCAGCCCAGAAAGCTCAATTGGAAGCCGATCACATCCCCCCCCAGCAGCTGATGCGCATCAAATTCAACGCCGCCAACCTGCTTACCACTCCGAGGTGTCCATGAACCATGTACAGTCCCAGGCTGAAGAGGCCAAAAGCAGACCGCCATCGCCCGGGACGCAGTGGACGCAGCCCCTTTACTGCGACACCGGAAGAAGCTGCCGCGCAGGTGCGCGCCGTGTCAGAACACTACCGCGCCCTGCAAAAGCACACCGCTCCTTCCCTACCTCTGACCGCTGTTCTTACCGCCGCGGCAGCAGCGGCTCTGGCTGGCGCCGCATATGGGCTGGGACAGCCCTATTGGATCACCCTGGCCGCTGCCGCTCTTCCGATCCTCTGTGGGTTCCTCCGTACCAGAAACCGGCGGCGCGCCCAGGAACTGGCCGACGCTGCTTGCTCCCTATGGCGTACAGGCGCCGGAGGATCTTGAGCCGCTTTTGACGGATTACAATACTATATATAATGTATGGGTGCACCGGCAGGAAAACGAAGCGCAGATCAACGCTTCCTGGCAAACCTTTTATCAAACCTACAAAAAGCTTTCCGCCGAGATTTTAGAAGAAACCAGTTCTTTCTGCCCCGATCTTGAAAACGTCCACCAGGTGTCTCCGCTTCTGGAGGCCGGACTGCATCGGTGGCGTCAGCTGCAAACACTGGAAACCCGGGCCGGGCAGCTCCGGGAACGCTGCAGCGCTTTGCGCAGCCGGTTGCCGGACGAGGCTCCGCTGAGCGCAGCGGAAGAAGCCCTTCAGCGCCCCCGCCGAAAGCCGCGCTGACTTGGAAGCCTTTTTTGACGCAAAGCCGTGACCAGCAGCAGGAAGCACGCAGCCGCTGCGACCGCTGCGAAGGCGAAATGGCCGCCATTGGGGATCGCCTGGAAGTTGCCGCGCAACTGGAATCACTGGAAGCCGCCCGCAGCCAGGCACAGGAAGAATATGATGCTCTGGCCTTGGCCTGGAGGAGCTTGACCGGGCCAATACCGACTTGCAGACCCGTTTTTCGCCTGTATTGGGCCGCCGGGCCGGCGAGATCTTCCACGCCCTTACCGGCGGACGCTATCAGCATGTACTCCTGGACCGCACACTGCACCCTGCAGCGGAAGATACAACTGCCATTCCCCCGCAGTGCCGCCCTGCTGAGTCAGGGCGCCGCCGACCAGCTGTATCTGGCCCTGCGTCTGGCCATTTCCGAGCTGGTGCTGCCCGCCGACAAGCGGGTGCCCCTCATTCTGGACGATACCCTGACCAATTTCGACGGGCGCGCTGCGCCGCAGCATTGGACTTTCTGTGCGCCGAAGCCGCGCGGCGCCAGATTCTGCTCTTCACCTGTCAAAGCCGCGAAGCTGTCTATTTACAAAATCGAAAAATGTGCATATAATAACATTGCGCGAAACAGGCTGGCGCTGAATGGAAACGGGCCACTCTGCGCCGGCCAGGATGAAGTGACGCCGCCCCCTTTGGCGGCGTAAAGGAGGGTTTTTTACTATGAGCGAATGCAATCACGACTGCGGCAGCTGCGGCGAAAGCTGCTCGAGCGTACCCCTGGCAGCATGCTGGCCAAGCTGCACGAAGGCAGCACCGTAAAGAAAGTGATCGGCGTGGTGTCCGGCAAGGGCGGCGTAGGCAAGTCCATGGTCACGTCCCAGCTGGCCGTCACCATGCAACGCCGCGGATACCGCACCGCCGTACTGGACGCCGATATCACCGGCCCCTCCATCCCCAAGGCCTTTGGCTTGACGGAAAAGGCCGGCGGCACGGAAAGCGCCTTGTTCCCCGTGGAAACGAAAACCGGAATCCAGGTCATGTCCATCAATCTGCTGCTGGAAAACGACACGGATCCGGTGCTCTGGCGCGGTCCTATCATCGGCAGCGTCGTCACCCAGTTCTGGACCGATGTTCTGTGGGACAACGTGGACTACATGTTCGTGGACATGCCCCCGGCACCGGCGACGTGGCCCTGAGCACCTTCCAGTCCCTGCCGGTGGACGGCATCGTCATCGTTGCCTCGCCCCAGGAGCTGGTGGGCATGGTAGTGGAAAAGGCCGTGCGTATGGCAGAAATGATGGATGTACCCATTCTCGGCATCGTGGAAAACATGAGCTATATTGTCTGCCCCGACTGCGGCAAAAGATTGCCCTGTTCGGCGAGAGCCGCAGCGAGGAAGCCGCCGCCCGCCACGGGCTGGACCTGCTGGCAGAAATGCCCATCGATCCCAAGCTCGCTTCCCTGGTAGACGCCGGCAAAATTGAGGACTTTGAGGGCGACTGGATGTCCGGCGTGGCCGACGCTGTGGAAAAAGCTGCCCAATAAAGTTTTTGAGCAGTAAACTGCTCAAAAAAGCTGTGTGTTCCGACGGGGCACACAGCTTTTTAATGGCAGTTTTCGCGATAACTGCTCCATGCAGCCACAACCGCATGCGCCGCCGATGACGATGCACAAAAGCGCCGGCGCACCCTGCGCCCAACGCAGGGCCGATGGATACCAATGCTCGCAACATCCGTTGTCGCCAGCGAGGACAGGAACGCCTCCATCTCTGCCTAGGACGAAAACACATGTTGCCTCTGGTCGGTCAATACAACGACATAGTGCGAGATATCCGCCGGGGACAGCAATAGCAAAGCGCAGCAGAGCGCAAGGACACCGCGCAAAAACAGGCACAGCCCATCCCAACTTCCCATGCCGCCGACAAATCGCCTTCTGCAGTTTCACCGCAAGCCAGATGAGAAGCAGCTCCAGCAGAAGCAGCGCAAAAATAAATTCGACCGTCTCGTTCATAGAAAATCATCGCACAGCCAATCGTTCGCACATATTCGTATAGATGCTTCTTTGTATATTAGTTCTTATCGCAGCCGAATGCAATCGATCCTTCCTTGGTACTTCCATTCTTGTAACTTTTTACAATTCACATCTCTTCCCTTTGTACGCTCTCCCATAAAATTTGCCCGCACTCCGGAAAAGAGGGCGGGTGTTGTTCTTTATGCAGATCCTCCTCTCTGCCGCCGCGGCAGCTTTCTGACAAAACAACCCGTGACGGTTGCAATACCAGTACAGCATTCCGCCGCCTCTGGCGGCAAAGCGAGCCCGAGCGCCGCCCTCGGGATAAAGCTTGACCAGTTCAAAACGGTCTGACCCGGCGCAGGCAAAAAGGAAATAAAATGCTCCTTTGTCATGGGATGCTCCAGCGTGACATAAAATTCATCCTCCACCAGCTCGCAGTGCAGAGCGTGCGCATCATCCGCCTCTTCCGCCTCCAGCGGCGGCAGCTCAACGCCGCAGCAGGAAAGATGCGCCGCCCCCGCAGCATGGATCACATTGCCGCACACCGGGCAAACATACAACACAGTGCGCAGCAGATTTCCCGCCCGGTTGGCGTTGATCACCTCTTCACCGGAGAGCAGTTCCGGTACGGAAACCTGCAGCGCCCGGGCCAGCGGCTCCAATAGCGTGATGTCCGGCAGGCCCCGGGCTGTCTCCCCATTTGGAAACTGTTTTATCACTGACAGACAGCGCAGCAGCCAACTGAGCCTGCGTCAGCTTTCGTTTTCTCCGCAGCCGGCGGATGGCGCTCCCCGTAACATAATGATTCGGCATTTTCGCGTGCCTCCTTTCCCATTCAGCATAGCATCCGCCCGCGCTTTACGCAACCTGCGCAGCGTAGAGTACGGCCCGGGCCATCGGACCCGGGCCGTTTTTCCGTCTTTTCAGAACGTCCTGCGCATCTGGTGCCACACGTCACCACCGTGGACAGACTGGGATACCCCCTCGTCCGCAAAACCGAACTTCGCATAATAGGGCACCAGTTTTTCCTTACAGGTGAGCACCACGCCACGCCGCCCTGTTCCTGCGCCGCCGCGCACAGCGCCTCAATCAGCCGCCCGGCACAGCCCCGGCGCCGATACTCCGGCAAAGTGTTCAGTCCGAAGATCATCTGCCAGGGCTCCCTGCGCATCGTGTATGATGCATCGGCATACATTTCATCCCGCAGGTCCTGTTCATCTGTGGTCATCCCGTCGATAAAAGCCACCGGACGCGCGCCGTCCCACAGCACATAAAAATGGTTCGCATACACTTTGAGCCGCGCGGCGATCTCTTCCGCCGCAGCCGCCTCCGCCGCGGGAAAGCAGGCTGCCTCAATCTCCGCCAGAGCCGCCGCATCCGATGCGCGCCCCTTCGAAGCTCCATCTCAAAACCGCTTCCTTTCCTTTGTTCTGCGGTCTTCAGTATAGCGCGGCAGCAGCAGCCGTGCAAGCAAAACCTTCCGCCTCCGTCGCACAGGACAAAGGGGCGCGTCGCGCCCTTTTTGTCCAATCCGCTTCCTGCTCATGCCAGTATGGCTCCAACCACCAGAAACACCAGTGTCATCACGAAAAAAATCGCCAGAAGCTTCCAGATATACCGCAGCCACCGATCATAGGGTATGCGGCCGAACACCAGCGCGCCCATGACCACCGCCGAAGTGGGCGTGACCAGATTGACCAGCCCGGAAGCCGACTGAAAGGCCGTAATTACCAGTTCGCTGTTGACTCCGGCAACCGCCCCAACGGCGCCATAATGGGGATGGACAGCGTCGCCAAGCCCGAAGAGGAAGGAATTAAAATCGACAGCGGAAGATAGAGCAGATACGTCAGCACAATGAACAGCACGCTGCCTGTCCCCGTCAGCAGACGTTCTCCCCATGAGAGTACTGTGTCGGTAATCAGTCCCTGATTCATCAGCGTGGTGATACTCGGCTCAGACCGATAATAAATGCAACACTCAACAGATCTGCCGCACCCAGCGTAAAGCTCCCGCCACTTTGGCCTCACCCATGCCGTACACCAATCCAATCAGCAGCCCGCCGGCCAGAAACAGCGCACCCAGTTCCGGGAACCACCATCCCAGCGTTGGCAGCGCCGTAATGCCCACGTCTTCAAAAGGGATCACACTGTAAACCATATGAGGAACACCGCCGCGAACAGCGCCAGCACCAGCTTCTGCCGCCCCGTCAGCGGTTCGGCTTCGTCCATGTTGGGAATTTCCTGCGCCGGCCAGCGGTTATGCGCCATCACAGATTTTTCCGGATCGGCTTTGATTCGGGCCGCATAGCGCATGACAAAGAAAATCGCCACCGCCTCGTAGGCGATCAGCATCACCACACGCAGCACAAGGCCCTGCCCCAGGGATACCCCCTGCAAAGCCCGAAGCGATACCTGTAGCAAAGGGGTTCACCGTGGAACACAGCACACC